>Ga0302326_10000306_pt1 | contig 142015 bp, 99 predicted proteins | sample Palsa_T0_3_FD_202264 | JGI IMG/M metagenome (GOLD analysis project Ga0302326, IMG submission 202264) | Peat permafrost microbial communities from Stordalen Mire near Abisko, Sweden - Palsa_T0_3 | ecosystem: Environmental > Terrestrial > Soil > Palsa > Peat permafrost | place: Sweden: Abisko... | reverse complement strand
AACGTCCAGCCCGAGCTTAATTACCCTGGCGCGGGCGCCAGGGTCTGTCTGTGTTACTTGATTGGTAGTCATGACGCAGACAGCTTGGCGCCCTGCGCCTCGCTTGTCTGCCCCATGTCATCTAGGGCCCGTCCAGGAACTCGTATCGGGCCCGGTGGCTGTCCGGCAGCGCGCCCGCATCGGCCTCGAGGTGCATCACCTCGTAGCCATCCGAGGCGCCGTAGGCGGGCCACCGCGCAAGGCCCGGGCCGTTCGGGTCGCCCGTCTTCGCGAAATTGGTCCAATAGGAGGACATGAGCTCGGACACCTCGCGGTCCTGGGGCCGCCACGGCAGTTTTTTCGAGGAGAGCACGCGGAAGACGAACTCGATCTCGCCGGAATGGTACGCCGAGGGCTCGGCCCCGGGCGCCGCATCGGCGGCGAGCGGAAGGGCCTGGTCGAATTCATAGCGGTACACCGGGGACCTGCCGGTCAGGCGCTGCATCTCCAGCCACTTCCAGGTCCCGAAGCCGATGAATCGGTCCCCCTCCGCGTCCTGCGCGGCCCGCTTCGCCTGCGCGTCCGTCGAGGCCGGATAGGCCGCGAGGAAGGCCCCGGCCTTTGCGCCGTACTTCGCCTTGGCGAGCTCGCCGTAAAGCCCGACGCTCGGCTCCTTGTCGCCAAAAAACCCCTTGTAGCTTCCCTCGTCCTTGTTCCATCCCGCCAGCAGCGGGACATGGGCCTGGCCGCCGGAGGCGAAGACGGTGAGGCAGTCCGATGTCAGGAAGTACCCGTCGACGTCCGGCCAGAATTCCAGGATCTCGTGCTTGAGCGCCGCGTCGAGGAGCTCCTGGGCGGGCATGGCCCTGAGCGCCTCGATCGAGGGCTTCCCGATCTCGGCCGCGAACTTGGCGCCGGAGACCTCGGCCTCGGCCCGCGGCTTCATCGGGAGCGTTTTCGAGAAGAACGCCCCGCTCTCGCCGATCGCGCGGCGGAACAGGCCCCTCGCCAGCGGCGAGGCCATCAGCGCGCTGACCGCGAAAGAGCCCGCGGACTCGCCGAAGATCGTGACGTTGCCGGGGTCGCCTCCGAACCGCTCGATGTTCCTTTTCACCCATTGGAGCGCCGCGACCTGGTCCAGGAGGCCGTAGTTTCCCGACGAGCCGCGCCCCGACTCCCTCGTAAGGTCCGGGTGCGCGAGAAACCCGAACACGCCCAGGCGGTAGTTGAGGCTTACGACCAGGACGCCCTTCTTGCAGAGGTTGCCCCCGTCCTGCCTGGGCTCCGAGGTTGAGCCGGCGGCGAAGCCGCCGCCGAAGATCCAGACCATCACGGGCAGCCTGCCCTTGGCCTGCTCCGGCCGCCAGAGGTTCAGGTACAGGCAGTCCTCGCTGGGGCCCGCGTCGTGGAAGACCATGTCGCCAAATATCCGGCCCTGCATCGGGCGCGGACCGTAGCCCACGGCCCTGCGGACGCCCGTCCACGGCGCCACGGGCTGCGGCGGCATCCAGCGAAGCGGCCCCACCGGCGGGGTTGCGTAGGGGATGCCCTTGAACGTCCGCACCATGCCGTCGGCGCTGACCACTCCCTCGAGGACGCCGTCGGCCGTGTCCTGCTGCACATAGCGCAGCTGCTGCGCCCCCAAGGTTCCCGGCAGAAGCGCGAGAAGGACCAGCCAAGCGTGGCGAAGGAATTTCATCGGGGTCGAGGGGGGTTGGCTCGCGTCCCGGATCATGGGACGAGCGCGGGCCCCTCCGCAAGGCGAGAAGGGGACGACAGCAGGCATTGTCCCGCGGAGGTCGCCCGCCCGCTCAGTTCGTCTCGCCCGAGCGGAACTCAGCCCAGGGCTCCACCGGCCGGCTCTTGAGGATGCCCTCCATCCAGTCGAACTGCGGGTGGTCCGAGAGGAACTTTCCCGCGTCAAAGGCCGTGCCGTCCGCGGAGCCCCAGCGCGCATCGAATGTCATCTTTCTCGCCATAGCCGCGTCGACGACCTTGCAGTCGAACGCGCCCGACGGGTAGTACGGCGTGCCGCCGAAATGCGCGGGATCGAGCTCGCTGTGGCCGGCCAGCGTCCGCGCGCTCGGCTCCACCGCTTTGGTGCAGGTGTCGTAGCAGTCGGCGAGCATCGACTGCGCAAGCGCGATGTCGATCTTGCCCGCGTTCTGCTTCATCAGCTGCTTCCAGCGCACGCGGCGCGCGACCGACGGGATGCGGATGTCCTCGTCGTTCGTGTCCGTCTCGAGCCGGAGGATCTTCAGGTTCTCGGCGATGTTCGAGCCGTAGAACACCCCGTCCCTCGTGCGCTCGAGGCCGACATACTGGAGGCCGAGCTCGAGGCGGGCGATCTCGCCCGTCTTCACGTCGCCGATGAGCCACGCGTTCGCGTAGCCGCCGTTGTTGCCCCTCTTCATGATCGCGCACCACTGGTCGATGCCGTCGGCGTCCTGCGTCGCCCGCCGCATGCGGGCGAACTCTGGCACCCCCTTCTCGGTGAAATGCCCGAAGCCCCCGATGGTCGTCTCCGAGCCGACAATCCCGGCGTCGGTGATGAAGAAATCCGTGCCGCTGTGGATCCAGCCCGGCCTGGTCTGCATGAGGATGCGGTGCCCCTTCTCCGGTGCTATGTCGACGATGACGTTGAAGACGGCCTGCGTGTAGCCGAACCAGGTGTTGTGGCCGAGCACGATGCCCCCGTCCTTCGTCATGTGCCCGGTGGCGATGAACGACGAGCACGACTCCTTGGGCCTCTGCACCTGGTCGAGCTCGCCCGTGATCTTCCTCTGCGCGTTCGGCCACCAGTACCAGGTGAGCTCGAAGAGGGCGTTCTCGGCGACGAGGTCGTCGAAGCTCTCCGGCAGGCCCGCCGCCCTCGTCCCCTCCGCGATGCCCTCGAGCTCGGCGCGGTTCTCCGGGTCGATGCCGGGCTGGATGAAGTTCTTCGTATTGGCCACGAGCCACGCCCAGTCGAAGCTTGTCCCGTGCAGCCACTCGGCGCTGTCCACGCGGAGCAGCTCGGCGATCTCCGCGGCCATGAGATAGCCGTGCTGGAAGCCCCGCTCGCGCGGGCCGCCCTCGAGGTGAAGGTAGGTCCAGCCGGCCTTCTCGTGGCGGTTCGCGGCCGCGATCCATTGCGCCTGCTCGGCGGAAAGGCCGGCCGGGGCGGCTGAAAGGGCGGCGGCGGGGCCAAGGCAGGCGACCAGGGCCGACCGGATCAGTGGGACCTTCATGGCGCCAACCTGCCCTCCGACCTCCCCCGGGGTCAACCGGCAAAAAACGGCCGCGGCCGGCGCGCGACGGGGCTCGCGCCCCGGGTAAATCCCCGGCACGCTTCGGGGGTCATGCGCCTGCTCTGGATTCCCCTGATCGCCGCCGGCGTCCTCGCGGCGGGCGCCGAGCCGCCCACGCCCACGCCGCCGCCGCCCGGGAGCGCCGACGACCTCTACAAGGTCGGCCAGCAGCTCTTCGACCAGTATGCGCCCCCCGAGATCAAGGAGCAGTACGAGTTCCCGACAAGGGAGCAGTGGGACCAGTTCGCGGCGCGCCTGCAGCATGCGCTCGACAACAATTCGCTGGGGGAACTGGCCGCCTTCGAGCCCGAGGCGCGCGCCGCGCTCGTCGCGCTGCGAGCGCTGCCGGGATACGGGGACTACGCCGACTGGCTCGAGCTGCGGATTGACGAGATCGAGGCCGCCAAGCAGGCGGTGGCGCTTGCGGGAGCCCCGACGCCAAGGGCGGGCGGCGGCCCCGGCCCCTCTTCGCGGATTCCCAACTACGACCTCTGGCTTGAAAGGGAACGCGGCCGGGCCGCGCCCCCGGGCGCGGCGGCCCTCATGCCGCGGCTTGGGCCGGCCTTCGCCGCCGAGGGCGTGCCGCCCCAGCTCGCCTGGCTCGCCGAGGTGGAGTCGAGCCTGAACCCGGAGGCCCGCAGCCCGGGGGGCGCGCGGGGGCTGTTCCAGCTTATGCCCGACACGGCCCACGCGCTCGGCCTCTCCACGTTCCTGCCCGACGAGCGCACCGACCCGGAGAAGTCGGCCCGGGCCGCCGCGCGCTACCTGCACACGCTGTTCGTGAAATTCGGAAGCTGGCCGCTGGCGCTTGCCGCCTACAACGCCGGCGAGGGGCGCGTGAGCCGCCTGCTCGCCTCGCGCGGTGCGACCGACTTCGCCGGCGTGTCGTCCGCCCTGCCCGCGGAGACGCGCATGTACGTCCCGAAGGTCTGCGCCCTGGTCGCCGTTCGCACGGGCACGCTGCTCTAGGGACGGCGGCCGGCCCCCCTAGGGTCGCAGCGCCTTTGAGACCAGGGGAGCCACGTCCCTTCCCAGGATCTCGATCGAGCGCGCCATCTTTGCGTGCGGCATCGTCGCGACGCTCATCTGGAAGGTGATCCGCGAGATGCCGCCGAGGGACTTGTTCACATGGAGGATCTTCTGGGCGACAGTCTCGGCGTCCCCGATCAGGTAGGCGCCGGTGGGCCCGCGTGTCGCGTCAAACTGGGCGCGTGTCGTCGCCGGCCATCCGCGCTCCGCCCCGATCTTCGTGAATGTCTGGGCGAAGCCCGGGAAGAAGTCATCCGCCGCCTGTTTCGTGGTGTCGCCCAGGAACCCGATCGAGTGGACGCCCACCGTCAGGCGCTCCGCGGGATGCCCCGCCAGCCGGCCGGCCTCGCGGTAGAGGTCGACCAGCGGGCGGAAGCGGTGCGGCTCGCCGCCGATGATCGCCACCATGAGCGGCAGCCCGAGCTCGCCCGCGCGGGCGAAGGACTGCGGCGTCCCGCCGACCCCGATCCAGATCGGGAGGGGATCCTGGACGGGCCTCGGGTAGACGCCCTGCCCCGTCAACGGCGCCCGGTGCCTGCCGGACCAGGTGACCTTCTCGTTGGCGCGGATCCTCAGGAGGAGGTCGAGCTTCTCCGCAAACAGCTCGTCATAGTCGCCGAGCTCCAGGCCGAAGAGGGGGAACGACTCTATGAAAGAGCCGCGGCCAACCACGATCTCGGCCCTGCCCTGCGAGATGAGGTCCAGCGTCGCGAAGTCCTGGAAAACCCTGACCGGGTCGTCCGCGCTCAGCACCTTCACCGCGCTCGCCAGCCGGATCCGGCTCGTCCGGGACGCCGCCGCCGCGAGTATGACCGCCGGCGACGCATCCAGGAAATCGCGCCGGTGGTGCTCGCCGATTCCGAAGACGTCGAGCCCCGCCTGGTCGGCCAGCTCGATCTCTGCGAGCAGGTTTCGCATCCGCCCGGAATGGCTGAGCGTGACGCCGGTCAAGGGGTCAGGGATGGAGGAGGCGAAACTGTCTATGCCTAGTTGCATCGGCCCATCGTAACCGACGAGCCCGGGATTTGCGAATCGCCTCGAGGGCGATCCTCCATGCCTGCTGCGTGCAAACCCGACGGAAATCCGGTAATTCCTGGGCCGGCTGCACCGGGCCTTCGCCGTCGTTATGCCGTCCGCTTGCCTGCCAGGCCTGATCCAGTGTCCGCCTCCACGACCCCGTGGGCAATTGCGAAGCGCGTGAGACCGGCGATGTCGTGGATCCCGAGGGTGTCCATCAGGTTCTGGCGGTGCTTTTCCACCGTCTTGATGCTTGTCCCTACGATGGCGGCCACCTGCTTGTTTCGGTTGCCCTCGGCGATCAGCTGCAGTACCTCCCTCTGGCGCACGGTCATGCTTCCGGGCCGCTGCGCGGACTGCCGGCCGCGGCGTGCAATGCCGCGAGGGTCGAGTAAGACACGCGGGCCACGGCGACGGTGCTTGCGGTGATCCGTTTCTCAGCGGGCACCAACGTCGCGAGGGGTGTCATTCTGCGGCCCATGATGACAAATCCCGCCGTCGGGGCGTCCAAGGGAGCAGCCCAGGCGCGGGCGAAAGGACGTCGGCTTACTCGCGGGGTCACGGTCAGGGTATCTCGTAGACCTCAGCCAGGGCGACTCCCGTGGACCCGCCCACCCCGGAAATCTCAAACGTGTATGAGCCGGGCTGAAGGTTGACAATCAGTGCACAGTCGGCGCTGCCCGCCGCCAGTGGGAATGCGCCCACCTGCGCGGAGGCGCTTGTGATCTCCGCCGCATTTGTGTTCGTGCCCCAGCCCGTGTTTGAGGCGACCAGGGTCCCCGCGGAGTCGAACACGCTCAGGGTGGGCTGCGCCAGGACCCCCGAGACGCCGTACTGCGTGAGGGCCGGGCCGTCGGCCCGCACGAGCAGCTGCTCGGTGCCCGTCCCGGCGACGAAGAAACCGGGGATCAGTATGTTGCCGCCGGTTCCGACATCGGCCCGGGTGGAGAGGTTGGCCAGGCGGGCATTGCCGCTTGACGAGACCTCGTAGACCTCGGCGAGGGCGACCCCAGTCGAGTTGTTCACCCCGGATATCTGCACGGTATAGGAGCCCGCGGAAAGGTTCGCGATCAGCGCGCAGTCGGCGCTTCCCGCCGCCAGCGGGAATGCGCCCACCTGCGCGGAGACGCTTGTGATCTGCGCCGCATTTGTGTTCGTGCCCCAGCCCGTGTTTGAGGCGACCAATGCCCCCGTGGAGTCAAACACGCTCAGCGTGGGCTGGGCCAGGACCCCGGAGACGCCGTACTGCGTGAGGGCCGGGCCGTCGCCGCGGATGAGGAGGGTCTCGCTGCCTGAGCCGGAGATGTACAGCCCGGGGATCAGGATGTTGCCGCCGGTCCCGACATCGGCCCGGGTGGAGAGATTGGTGAGCCTGACGCTTCCCGTGTAACCGCCCCCGCCCCCGGCCGAGCCGGATACCGTCAGCGTCGCCGTGCCGCTCTCGCTCGTGCCGGCGGGATTCGTGAGCTGCACCCGGAAGAGGTCGCCGCTCATCGCGACCGACGGATCGGTGACCGACAGCGTCGCGGTTTCCGCGCCGGAGAAGGTCGAATTGTTGGCGACATTGGCCCACGTGGACCCGGCGTCCGTCGACGTCTGCCACTGGAAAGTGATCGTCGGGTCGGAGACCGTGACGCTGAAGCTGGCATTCGCGCCCGACGTGATCGACTGGCCTGCGACGGTCGTGCCGGAGGGGGGCGCGACGGCGGCCCCTCCCATGCTGATCGCCTGGTTGTCGCCGTCGGCCACGAAAAGGGTGCCCGAGCTGCTCGCCGCAAGGCCCTGGGGATAATAGAACCGGCACTCCGCGCCGTTGAGCGTCGAGACCGAGCCGCCCGGGGCGATCTCGCGGATCGCGCGGTTGTACGTGTCGGCGACATAGACGTTGCCCGAGCCGTCGACCGCGACCGCGTAGGGCTGGTTGAACCGTGCAGCAAATCCCGTCCCGTCGGCGAAGCCCGTCTCGCCGCCTGTCCCCGCGATGGTCGACACCGTGTTGGACGTGTTGATCATGCGGATTGTCGCGTTGTTGAAGTCCGCAACGTAGACGTTGCCCGAGCCGTCGACCGCCACGGCATAGGGATGGTTGAACCGGGCGGATCCCCCGGCTCCGTCGCCCGTTCCCGTCTGGCCCGCGACGCCGGCCAGCGTCGTGACCGTCCCGCCCGAGGTGATCTTGCGGATCGTGTTGTTGTTCGTGTCGGCGACATACACGTTTCCGGCCGAGTCCGCGGCGATTCCCTGCGGCGCATTGAACTGCGCGGCGGCCCCGGTCCCGTCGGAGCTGCCCGCTGCTCCCGCGACGCCGGCGAAGGTTGTCACGGCCCCGCCTGGGGCGATCTTCCTGACGGTCGAATTTCCGGTGTCGGCGACATACACGTTTCCGGCGGAGTCCACGGCGACGCCAGCCGGGCCGTTGAAGCTCGCCGCCCCCCCAGCCCCGTCCCCGCTGCCTGCCAGGCCGGAGCCGGCGAGGGTCGTCACCACGCCCGCCGCGGTCGCGACCCGGATCAGGTTGTTCCCGGAATCGGCGATGTAGACCTGCCCCGATCCATTGGTGGCGAGGCCGTGGGGATAGCTGAAGAGCGCGGCGCTGCCCGTTCCGTTGACGCTGCCCGAGAGTCCCGCGTTCCCGGCGAGGGTGGAAACGGAGCCAGGGGAGTTCATCGCCCGGATCAGGTGGTTGCCCGTGTCGGCCACGTAGAGGACGCCGGAGCCCGTCGAAGCGATCCCTGCGGGATAGAAGAATCTCGCCGACGCGCCGCCTCCGTCGGCGCGGCCGCCGATGCCTGCCGTCCCGGCGAGCGTCGACACGCTCCCGCCGGCGGTGATCTCGCGCACGGTCTGGTTGGAGGTGTCGGCCACGTAGACGTTCCCCGCCGCGTCCAGCGCCACGGCCAGCGGGTGGTTGAACCGGGCCGAGGCGCCCGACCCGTCGATGCTCCCGGAGGAGCCTGCCGTGCCGGCCAGCGTCGAGACCGATCCACCGGGCGTCACCTTGCGCACCGTGCTGTTGTCAAAATCCGCGACATAGATGTTGCCGGAGGCATCCACGGCCAGGCCAGCCGGGTAGCTGAAGCGGGCCGAGGCGCCCGACCCGTCGGAGCCGCCCGTCTGCCCCGCCTGGCCGGCGAGCGTCGTGACGACGCCGGACGCCGTGACCTTGCGGATTGTGCTATTGTTGGTGTCGCTCACGTAGACGTTGCCCGTGGCGTCAACGGCTATCCCCTGCGGCTGGTTGAAGAGCGCGGCGGTGCCCGTGCCGTCGGAGTTTCCAATGAGTCCCGCGTTTCCGGCCAGTGTGCTGACGTTGCCGTCGGGCGTGATCCTCCGGATGTTGTTATTTCCGCTGTCTGCGACAAAGACGTTGCCGGAGCCGTCGACGGCGACCGCGTAGGGATACAGGAAAAGGGCGCCGGAACCAGAGCCGTCGGTGCTGCCCGCCTGTCCGGAGGACCCTGCGAGGGTGGTGGCCGTCCCGCCCGTGGTCACCTTCCGGATCGTATGGTCGCCGCCGTCGGCGACATAGATGTTGCCCGAGCTGTCCACGGCTACGGAGGTGGGATTGAAGAACCGCGCATTGCCGCCCGTCCCGTCGGTGTGGTCGAGAACGGTGGCGTCGCCCGCAATCGGGGCGAACGCGAAGACCCCCGCATGCGCCCCCTGGCCCGCGAGCGCTAGCACGGCGGCGGCAGAGGCCACAACCCGCGCGAGGGAGCGGCGCTTCGTCGGCGAAGGGGCCGCAATTTTCATTTCGGAACGGTTTCTGGTCATAATGGGTCCCATGGTGCCAGATAGACTCAACGCGACCGCGCAAGTTGCTGGGGTACCCGCCTACCTAAAGGGGGCCGCCGGGCCTATCGGCTGCTGCCGGGAACCGGGTGCTCCGCGTACTCGCTGGTGATCCTGCCGTAGTCCAGCTTGATCAGGCGGTCGGCGCCGCCGAAGTAGCGATCGTCGTGGGTGATCACAAGGACCGCCTTGTTGTGCGAGCGCAGGTCGGGGAGCAGCTTGGTGTAGAACACCTCCTTGAAAAGCGGGTCCTGGTCGGACGCCCACTCGTCAAAGAGGTAGAATGGCCGGTCCTCGACGTAGGCGCAGAGAAGCGCGAGGCGTTTGCGCTGGCCCTGGGAGAGCTGGGTCGTGGAAAACACGCCGTCCTTTATGGAGACCTTGTGGTCGAGGTGCAGTCGCACGAGGTAATCCCGCGCGCGCCGGTCGGCCTCCTCCCCGCGGGCGCCGACCGTCTTCTCAAACAGGAAAAAATCCGAGAACACCGCGGAGAAGCACTGCCGGTAGTCGTCGCGGTTGTGGTCGCTGACCACCCTTCCGTTCAGGCGGATCTCGCCGCCCGCCGGCGGATAGAGGCCGGTTATCACCTTCGCGAGCGTGGACTTGCCGCTCCCGTTTCCGCCGACGAGGAAAACGAGCTCGCCCGGCCCAAGGGTCAGGTCGATCGGCCCAAGCTTGAAGTTGTCGTCCTCCCTCTCCCGATAGTAGTGGTGCTCGACCCCCCGGAGTTCCAGGCCCTCGAAGGGCTCCGAGGCGAACTCCCCCCGGGCGACGACCCCGTTCTCGGTCGGGTGGAGGGACAGCGCGAGGCCAAGCTGCTCCACCTTCCGCAGGGAGACGTTGGCGCGGCTGAACACCGAGAGGCTGCCGAGCAGCCCCGCCAGCGGCCCCATCAGGAACACGGTCGTGATGATGTAGCCGGTCATCGACTGCTGGCTGATGCTGGCCATTCGCGGAAGCAGGAAGAGGATGAGGCCGATCAGCCCGAGGAAGAGCAGCTGGTTCCAGTTCTGCGCGACGATGAACCGCATCTCGGCCGCGACATTGTGCTTCCTGCACTCGTCCGCGGCCCGGGCGACGTCCTCCTTCAGGTAGGCCTCGCGGCGCGCCCGGTGGAGCTTGAGCTCCTTGATGCCCTCCGTCAGCGAGCGAAAATGCTGGAAGAGGCGGTCCTGGCCGTTGCGCGCCGCGCTCAGGTGCCCGAAGCCGCTCCGGATGAGCATGCGGTAGGTGACGGCGCCGGCCACGCCGAATGCGAACATCCCGAGAAACACCGGGAACGAGAGCAGGGCGAGGTAGACGGCGCCCCCGAGCAGGTAGGCCAGGTTCAGCGAGAATATCGGGATGCTGAGCGTCGCCTGCGTGATCTCCAGGATGTCCTCCGTCAGCGCGACCATGAGCTTCGGCGCGCCGAGCTCCTCGATCTGGCGCAGCGGCACGGAGAGGATCTTGCTCACGAGATCCAGGCGGAGGCGCGCGGTTGTGGCCTGCGAGAAATGCGCGAGCGTCACCTGCGCAAGCGCGTTGGTGAGGAACCGGCCCAGTCCCAGGGCGCAGAAGGCCACGACCAGCGCCGTTCCGATGTTACCATGCCTGTTCAGCGCCGACGTGATCAGGACGAGCAGCCCCGTGTTGCAGGCTCCGCTCAGCAGCGCCGCGAGGGAGGTCCAGATGACCATCGCGGGCGAGTAGCGTATGAGGAATCGCAGAAGAGTCATGGATGCGCGCTAAAATAAGGGCACAGCGGCCTTCGCGGAAGTAGGTGTCCACCCCAGCCCATCCGTGCGCGGCCCGCGCCGCCGGCCGCCATTGGGTGAGGACCCCACAGCCGGGTCGCCTCGCATCGTGTCAAAGCGGCGATGCCGAATTCCGCTCAGGCGACCGCGTATGCAACGGACTTGGAGAGCCTTGTTGCCATACTTGGCATCCCCTTCCACCAGACGACGCTCGCCGGCGCCGTCGACAGCATCGATGCGATGATCGAGGCGGGCGGAACCCACTATGTCGTGACCCCAAACGTCGACTTCCTGGTAAAGGCCCAGCGCGACAATGAGCTGCGGAAGATCCTGATCCATGCGGACCTGGTCCTGTGCGACGGCAAGCCCATCGTGTGGGCCTCGCATCTTCTGGGCGGCGTACTGGCCAGCCGCGTGGCCGGATCCGACCTCATACCGCTCCTCCTCCAAAGGTCGGCCCAAAAAAACTGGCGCATCTTTTTGCTGGGCGGAAGCCCAGACGTGGCGGCCGAGGCTGCGCGGCGGATCGCCGTGTCCTATCCGACGCTCCCGGAAGTCGCGCACTACTCGCCGTCGTACGGCCCGTTGGAAGGGATGGACAACGAGGCGATCCATGAGCGAATCCGCTCGGCGAAGCCCGACATCATGCTTGTCTGCTTCGGCTGCCCAAAGCAGGAGAAGTGGATATCCCGGAATCTCGGCTCCCTGGATGTGCCGGCGGTGATCGCCGCGGGCGCCACAATCGATTTTCTCGCCGGCAGCGTGGCCCGGGCGCCGGTCTGGATGCAACGGGCAGGCCTGGAGTGGATCTTCCGGCTCGTTCAGGAGCCGAGGCGCCTCATCCGGCGCTACACCGACGACCTGGTCCATTTCATCCCGGCGGTCCTGTGGCAACGCTGGCGCCAGCGGCCCGCGTCCGCCTCAAGGAGGCCGAAGGGCCGGCCGTGAGGATCGCCCTTTCCACGTCGGTGATCCAGCGCGGGCGATCCGGGGTCGGCCAGTACGTGCTCTCCCTGGTGCGCGCTCTCCTCCCGGTCGCGGCGGGTCATGAGTTCACGCTCTTTGTCCTCGAGGAGGACCTGCCCCTCTTCAGCTTTGCCGCCGGCTCCATGCGCCTCGTGCCCGTCTCCGAGCGCCACAGGCCGCCGCTGCGGGACATATTCTGGCACCAGGCGCAGCTGCCTCGCCTCGCCCTCCGCCACGGCATCGAGGTCCTGCACGTCCCGAGCTACCGGCGCATGCTCTGGCCAAGGCCGTGCGCGCTTGTCGCCACGATCCATGACCTGGCGCCCTTCCATGTCGCGGAGAAATACGACCGGGCCCGGATGTTCTACGGCCGCGTGGTCGCCCGACGCCTCGCGCGGCGCCAGGACGAGATCGTTGCCGTGAGCCGCGTCACCGCCCGGGACGTCGGTTCCCTCTTCGGCATCCCGGCAGAGCGCCTCACCGTGATCCCCAATGGCCTTGACCATGGCCGGTTCCATCCCGGGGCGAGCGCCCCCGCACGTGCGGCCGTTTGCGTCCCGAGGGGCATTACCGGCCCCTTCTTCCTCTACGTGGCGCGCCTCGAGCACCCCGGGAAGAACCACGCCAGGCTGATCGACGCCTTCAACCGCTTCAAATCCGCGACGGGTTTGCCCTGGCGCCTGGTCCTTGCGGGCGGCGACTGGCACGGCGCGGCGACGATCCGCGAGCTGGTCCGCGCCTCGCCTTTCGCATGTGACATCATCCTTCCCGGCTTCGTGGCGCCCTCCGATCTCCCCGACTGGTACCGGGCGGCCGACGTCTTCGTCTTTCCCTCCCTTTACGAGGGATTTGGCCTGCCGCCCGTCGAGGCCATGGCGTGCGCCTGCCCCGTGCTCTCGTCGGCTTCGGGAGCGCTGGAGGAGACGGTGGGAGGCGCGGCCGGCCACCTTGAGCCCCTTGATGCCGAGCAGATCCAGGCCCAGATGACCCGGGCCGCGACCGACCGCGGGTGGCGCGGCGACCTCCAGGCAAGGGGCCTCGCCCGGGCGCGGGAATTCGACTGGGGTTCGACCGCGCAGGCCACTCTCGGCGTCTACGAACGGGCCGCGGCTCGAAACACGCGTCCCGGCGCCGCGGCACCCCAGTTGGGGTCGAACCGGCAGGGCATGTCAGGTGTCCACCTACTACCGGAAGAAGCGCGAACCGCCTATACTCATCCTGCCGGGGGCCATTTTCACGGCAGAAGCCACATCCCACCATGACAAAACACATTGAGATAGAGGCCTCTTCACGATCCCTGGAGACGGCGCAGTCGATTGGCGGGGTCCAAAGGACGGATGACTACCTTCGCCGCCGCAACTCCATGCTCGAGGAACGCATCGAGCAGCTGGGCAGCCAGCTGAAGGCGGCACAGGGCGAGACGGATCTCCTCGCCCAATCCATCTCCCACGACCTGCGCTCGCCGATCACCGTCATCAACGGGTTCACGGAGCTTCTCGAAAAGCATTCGGGCGGGGGCCTCGACGAGAAGGGGCGGCACTACCTGGAAATGATCGCGGAATCGACCGCCCGCATCGCGAAGATGCTGGACGAGGTCCTCTGCCTCTCGCGGATGAGCCAGTCGGAGATGCACCTTGTGCCCGTCGACCTTGACGCCCTCGTCAAGAGGGTGGTGCACGACCTCGACGCGGCCAAGGGCGATCGCCGCGTCGACTGGATGATCGGAAGCCTTCCAATGGTGCACGCGGGCCCGACGATCCTTCGCCAGGCGATCATCAACTTCGCGGCCAACGCCCTGAATTTCACGCGATCGCGCGACGTGGCGTGCATCCAGATAGGAGTCCAGGGCAGCAACCCGGAGCTCATCTTCTTTGTCCGCGACAACGCGTCGGGTTTTGACCTCAAGCACCGCGAGCGGATGTTCGGCCTTTTCAAGAACCTGGATTCCCCGGCTGCTCCGGGCGGGAGCGCCCTGGGACTGAAGTATGTCCAGAGGATCATCCAGCGGCACGGCGGCCGCACGTGGTCCGAGGCCGAGCCCGATGGGGGCGCGACGTTCTATTTTTCCCTCCCCAATCACCCGTCGGAGTCCGCCTTCCGCCCCGATGAGAGATGAAAATCGGGAAAGACGCCACTGACGGGCCCTCCGCGGCCTTGCTGGGCGAAGTCGTCGTCATGCACCGGCAGGCCCCCTCGAAGGCCCCGGTCCACAGGCTCCGCATCGTCCTGGTCGAGGACAGCGAGCCCGACATCGAGCTGGTCCACCAGGCGCTGCTCGACTCGGGCCTCAACATCTCGCTTGTCACGGTCGACACCCGCGACGAGTACGAGGCGGAGCTCAGGCGCCAGAAGCCCAACATCATCCTCTCGGACTATTGGCTGCCCACCTTCGACGGCGGCATGGCGCTCGACATCGCGAAGGAGATCGCCCCCGAGGTCCCGTTCATCCTGGTGACGGGCATCCTGGGCGAGGAGGTCGTGATCGAGATGCTGAAGCAGGGGGCCACGGACTATGTCCTGAAGACCCGCCTTGCGCGCCTGGTGCCCGCCGTGACCCGGGCCCTGCGCGAGACGGAGCAAAGGCGCGACCGCCAGGAGGCCGAGGAGAAGCTCATTCGCTCCCACGGCCAGCTGCGGGCCCTCACCGGCCATCTCCAGTTCGTGCGGGAGGAGGAGCGCACCCGCATCGCGCGGGAGGTGCACGACGAGCTGGGCCAGGCCCTGACCGGCCTCAAGCTCGACCTGTCCATGCTCTCCGGAAAGCCGGTCAGCGACCGGGTACTGAAGCGCAGGGTCAGGGCCATGGAGGCCCAGGTTGACGCGACAATCCTCACGGTCCGCAGGATCGCGACGGAGCTGCGGCCCGGCGTGCTCGACAACCTGGGGCTTGCCGCCGCGATCGAGTGGCAGGCCATGGATTTCCAGAAGTCGACGGGCGTGCGCTGCCAGGTGTCGATCCACGTGACGGAGTCGATCTGGGACCGCGAGTTCAGCACCGTGTGCTTCCGCATCTTCCAGGAGACGCTCACGAACATCATCCGCCACGCGAACGCGACGCAGGTCGAGGTCGTCCTCACGCAGGCCGACAATGAGCTCATCCTGATCGTCAGCGACAATGGCCGCGGCATCTCCGACAAGGACGTTGCCGATGCCCGGTCGATCGGGATCACGGGAATGAGGGAGCGGGTGGCGCAGGTGGGCGGCGAGGTCTCGTTCCTCGGCGTCCCGAACAAGGGCACCACGGTGACGATGCGCGTGCCGATACCCGAGGCCGTGGCCAGGGACGAGGGTGCCGTATGAGGATCCTCATCGCAGACGACCATGCCGTCGTGCGCAGGGGCCTGAGGCAAGTCCTGGCGGAGGCGTTCAAGAAGGCGGTCTTTGGCGAGGCGGCCAACTCGCAAGAGGCGCTTGAGCGCGTCTGGAAGGAACCCTGGGATGTTGTGATCCTCGACCTGACGATGCCGGGTCGAAGCGGCCTCGACGTCCTGAAGGAGATCAAGCGTGCGAAACCCAAGCTGCCGGTCCTGATCCTGAGCATGCACCCGGAGGACCAGTTCGCCGTGCGCCTGCTCAAGGCCGGCGCGTCTGGGTACATGACGAAGGAGACTGCCCCCGCGGAGCTTGTCGGCGCCGTCAACAAGGCGATCGCCGGCGGCCGCTACGTCAGCGTCCCCCTTGCCGAGAAGCTGGCGTCGCTCATCGTGCGCGACGAGAACGCAGCCCCCCACGAGAGCCTATCCGACCGGGAATTCATGATCCTGCGGCTGATCGCCTCCGGGAAGCCGGTGAGCGTGATCGCCCGCGAGCTGTCGCTCAGCGTGAAGACCATCAGCACCTACCGCGCCCGGCTGCTCGAGAAGATGCACATGGATAACAACTCGGAGCTCGTCCATTACGCCTTCCAAAACCAGCTCGTCGGGCGCTTCTCCAGGGAGACGGGCACCCCCTCCCCATGAATCGTAGGGATATACCCCATCCCCAGGGGCGGAGCCGTTCCGCCCCGGCGGCGTCCAAAGTCCTTCCTTCGGCGCACATTAGCATCCTATGAAAGAAACATCTGGCAAAGAAACGGTTCCCGTTCCGTTCGACGCATGGGCCGTCACGGACCTCCTGTCGCGCCGCTGGCGCTGGGTGGCCCTGTGGACGGTCGTCTTGGCGGTCGCGGGCGCCTTTGTCGCCAGAGTCGTCTGGAACAGCTCGTTTAGCTCCACCGCGCAGCTCATCCGCTACGAGCCTTCCTCGATCGACGACTCCTACCACCCCAGGGCCCTGTCGGCGCCGAGCCTCGTGGTCATGCTGCAGGCGCCGGGCCTGCTTGAGGAAGTGGGATCCCACCTGAATCCCCCCATGTCCGCCAAGGACCTTGCGGACCACCTCGAGGTCACGCTCGACCGCAACAACGACGTGGTCACGGTCACCGCGTCGGGGAGCTCCCGCGAGGAGACCGTCGACACGGTCAACCGGTACTGCGCCGCGGCGATCGCCTACACCCAGGCGATACAGAGGCAGGAGGCGGTCGAAGTCGGCGACAACCTGAACCGCCAGCTCGCGCAGGTGGAGGCGGAGATCGCCTCCACCCGCAGGACCATCCCCGCCACCAGCGAGGCGGCCGTGGCCGACTACATTTCCAGCCCGGAGGCCTCCGTCCCCGCGGCGGGCGGCATCGGGCAGCGAATCGAGGCTGCGCGCGAGCAGCTGGACGACCTCCTCACGCGCTTCACGGACGCCCATCCGCTCGTGATCGAGCAGCGCGCCCGGCTGGCCGCCCTCGAGGAGGAGCAGAAGAGGGTCGGGACCGCGGAAGCTGCCCGCCCGGCCGCCGGCCCGCGACCGGCGCCCGCCGTGCCGTCATCCTCCCTTGTCTTCGGGCGCGCCACGCCCGAGGAGGTCGCCATGGGCGAGCGCGTCCGCGACCTCGAGACCAACCGCGCCATGCTCATCGAGCGCCAGCGGGCCATCCAGCCGTTCCGAGAGAATCCGCCGGGGTACTTCCGGGTCCTTCTCTCGGCCGCCGCGAGCCCGACAAGGCAGCAGAGGTACCGGCTGGAGATCGCGCTCTTCGCCTGCATGGGCGCGCTCGTGGGCTTCTTCGGCTGCTCCGCCCAGGTGCTGCTGTGGGATTTCATGGACAACCGCATCAAGACCCGCGTGGACGTGCGCCGGGTCACCGGCCTGCCTCTCCTTGCGACGCTTGGCGACCTCGGCCGGATGTCGCCGATCAGCCAGGACCAGTGGGCGTTTCGAACCTGGACGGCGCTGCGGGGCAGGCTCTGCGGCGCGCCCGGCCGCGGCATCATCTGCGGGATCACGTCGGCCAAGGGCGGCGACGGGCGCTCCACGTGGATCAACATGCTGGCCCGGGCCGCGAGGAACTGCGGGTTCCGCGTGCTCACGATCATCGCGCAGCCGTCCCCGAAACCCGCGCTGGAGCTCGGGCACCAGGGGAAAGAGGCGGCGCCGGCCGGCGCCGGCATTCAGAAGGTCGCGCTTGCGACGGAAGAACTTTCGACGCCCGGGCAGATCTCCGAGCAGCTCATGAGGGAGGACTGCCCGCCGGTCGTGAGCATCCCCCTGCCCGGCTGGATCTGGAGCCAGGAGCGCCGCAACCAGTGGCGCTCGGCCCTGGAGTCATGGCGGGTGATCGACCGCGTCGTGATCCTCGTCGAGCTGCCCCCGGCCTTCATGGCCGAGTCCGTGCTGCTGGCGGAGATCGTCCCGAACCTCATCTGGCTGGTCGACGGCTGCCGGACCGACGCCACGGAGACCCTCGCCGACCTGGCGACCCTGCGGGATGCGGGCTGCAACCTCGTGGGCGCCGTGTTCAACCGGGAGCGGGCGGCCCCTGTGAGCGGCCATTTCAGCCGCTGGCTCGGCAGCGCCGCCTTCCTGGCGTTCATCGCAGCCTGCTTCATCGCGCCGAACGCATATGCGGCGAACGAGCCCGCCCCGGCCGCGGAGGCGCCGGCGGCGCTCTCCGACACCGGTCCCGCGCGCCGCGCGCCGTGGCAGGAGCGCCTGACCCTGGGCCCGGGCGACGTGCTCGACTTCCACCTCTACGGCTCCCCCGAGCTCACGAGCGAGAACGTGCCCGTGGGGCCCGATGGCACGATCTCCTACCTGGAGGCGCAGAACGTCGCGGCCGCCGGTCTGACGGTCGACGAGCTCCGCGGCAGGATCAACGCCGGGCTGGCCAAGTACCGGCTCGCCCCGCAGGCCTACGTCACGCCCGTCTCCTATAGCAGCAAGAAGTACTACATGCTGGGCACGGTCGTGAAAAAGGGCGCCTTCCACCTCGACCACACGGTCACTGTCGTCGAGGCGGTCGCGCGGGCGCGCGGGTTCGAGACCGGCGTCTCCAACGGCGACACCGTCGACGCAACCGACTTCTCGCGCAGCTTTCTCTCCCGCGGCGGCCGCCGCGTGCCCGTGGACTTTGAGCGCCTGTTCATGCACGGCGACCTCTCCCAGAACGTCGCCCTGGAGCCGAACGACTACCTGTACTTCTCGGCCACCAGCTCCGGGCAGATCTTCGTCCTCGGCGCGGTGGGGCTGCCGGGCCCCGTGCCCTATGACCCCGACACCAGCGCCCTCTCGGCCATCGTCTCGCGCGGCGGATTCACCGAGCGCGCCTGGAAGGCGCACGTGCTTGTGCTGCGCGGCTCCCTCGACCACCCCGTGGCCTTCAAGGTCGATATCGACGGGGCGCTGACTGGAAAGGCGCCGAACCTCGCGCTGCAGCCCGGCGACCTCGTCTACGTCTCCGACCGCCCGTGGATCAAGGTCGAGGAGCTGATCGACCACGCGGCCACGGCGTTCGTCGAGTCGGCCGTCGTCACCTGGGCGGGGCTCAACGTGGGCCCGAACATCATCTCCAGGCCGTAGCCATGACGCGTTCCCCCCGGGCCCCGCTGCTCGCCGCGCTTGCCGCCGGACTTGCCTGCCTCACGGGCTGCGAAACCACGCCCCTGCCGGTCGCCACCCGGGGGATCCCGGCGCCCGTTACCGCGGACGTGAGCGCGCCGCAGGAGCAGCCGCTCGATCCCGCGCTGCTGCAGCCCCCGGAATCCGCGTATCGCCTCGGCCCGGGCGACACGCTCGAGGTCGAGATGCTGGGGGATCCCGGCACCAAGACGACCGTCACCGTGGGCCCGGACGGCAGGATCTACTACAACATCCTGCCCGGCGTCGACGTGTGGGGGCTCACCCTTCCCCAGGCGCGCGACCGCATCGGCGACGAGCTCAAGAAATTCATCCGCGAGAAACCCATTGTCGCCCTCACCCTGCGGACGGTGTCGAGCGAGCAGGTCTGGGTGCTCGGCCGCCTGAACACCCCGGGGGTCTACGCCCTGGGGGGACCCACCACGCTCCTGGACGCCATGTCCAGGGCCGGGGGCCTGGAGGTCGACACGCCTGCGGGGGGCTCGTACAGCGAGCCCGCGGACCTGTCCCGCAGCTTCCTCGTCCGCGGCGGCCACATGGTCCCCGTCGACTTCCAGAGGCTGCTGCGCGACGGCGACCTTTCCCAGAATGTCTATCTCCAGCCGGACGATCTCATCCTCGTCCCGTCGCTGAGGAGCGCCCAGGTCCACGTCCTTGGCGCGGTCCTGCAGCCGCGCACGGAGAGGATGTCGGGCTCGCTCACCGTGATACAGGCCATAGCCCTGGCCGGCGGGACCGTGCCGGGGGCCTGCCTCCCCAACGTCGCCGTACTGCGGGGATCGCTGACGCATCCCGAGATCGCGATCGTCGCCGTGAACCTCGTCCTGCACGGGAAGGCGCCCGATGTCCGGCTCGAGCCGGGCGACATCGTCTACGTCCCCTACAAGCCGGAGCGCGTTCTTCTGCGATACGTGAACCTCATCCTCGACACCTTCGTCCGCACGGTCGGGGTGAACGAGGGCGCGTACACGGTCAACAGCAAGGCGCAGCCCCTCACCGTCGGCGTGAACCTGGCGCCGTAGCGCGCCATGCTGGAGGCGGTCCCGGGTGCCAAGCACCGGGATACACCCCTTGTAAGACAAACACTGACAGCGGCCATGGCCATCATCTGACGCGACTATCGGACTGACACGGATGTTCGGTTTTTTTGCCGATCCGTACGATTGCGGGGATGAAACCCGCAAAGTGTTCCGCAGTGAAGGCGACCTGCCTGGCAGCAGCGCTGGCCTTCATCCCACTCTCCCACGCCGCAGCGCCCTCCGTCACGGTAGTCGCCACCAACCCGGTCGCTGCCCTGGACGGGTCCTCGACCGGCCTGCTCACCTTCACCTGCACGGGTGTCACGAACGGCCCCCTGGTGGTGAACTTCTCCCTCGGCGGCACGGCGGTGAAGTGGGAGGACTATTACCGCCTTCCCGAGGGCGACATGCCGGTCTCCGTGACGATCCCGGCCGGCGCCTCCTCGACGACCCTGGCGATCACGGCCAAGGCCAACACCACCGGGGCCAATCCCGAGACGGCCGTGTTCACGATCACGCCGGGCCCCCTCTACACGATTGGCGCGGCGAACACCGCCACGATCACGATCGTGGCGGCCGCGCCCCAGGTCCCCTCGGTATCGGTGGTCGCGACCGTCCCCACGGCGGTCATCGGCGGCTCGTCCTCCGCCCTGCTCACGTTCTCGCGCACGGGCACGCCGACCGGCGCCCTGGCCGTCAACTACGCCCTGTCCGGCACGGCCGTGAAGTGGAGCGACTACTACCGCCTGCCCGAGGGCGACATGCCGGTCTCCGTGACGATCCCCGACGGCGCCTCCTCCGCGACCCTGGCTATCACGGCCAAGGCCAACACCACCGGGGCCAATCCCGAGACGGCCGTGTTCACGCTTTTGGCGGATCCCGCCTACGTGGTGGGCTCGGCCAGCACCGCGACGATCGCCATCGAAGCGGCCGGATCCGCACCGGTCGCGACCTCCCCCACCAGCCCGACCACCCCGACGCCGACGTCCCCGACCCCTGCCTCACCGGGGCCGGTCTCGACGACCCCGATCGGCACCGTGCTCGGCGCCGCCCCCGCCGAGAGCGAGATGGACGACACGAACCTGGTCGCCGCGCCGGTGGGCGACAACGCGCTGCGCGTCCTCACGCCGACGCTGCTCGAGCTGCGCCAGATCAACACGAAGGCGCCCGACCCCGCGACGGTCGCCAGCTGGAACCTCGTGAGCGCGAGCGGCCAGTTCGCCGCCCCCGCGGCCGGCGAATTCACGGTGACCGTGGGCGGCCAGCCCGTCGCCGTCTCGTCGGTCGGCTTCAAGCGCCGCGTCTTCTTCGCGCCGCTCAACACGTACGACCTGAGGATCGACAACGCGCTCTACCTGCAGCTCGCCGCCCCGGTCGCCGACGGGCAGGCCGTCGTCGTCACGAACCCGGACGGGACGATCTGGCCGGCCTCCGTCACGTTCCAGCTCATTGCGAACCCGCTGCGCTACAGCCCGGCGATCCACGTCAACCAGGAGGGCTACGTGCCGTCGTTCCCGAAGAAGGCCACGATCGGCTACTACATGGGCGACATGGGGGAGATGCCGGTCCCCAGCGCCTCGGGCTTCAACATCATCGACGTGAACACCAACGAGGTGGTGTTCCAGGGGGCGCTCACGCTGCGCCAGGATGTCGGTTACACGACCAGCCCGCTTCCCTACCAGCAGGTTTACGTCGCCGACTTCAGCAGCTTCACGACGCCCGGCGAATACCAGATCCAGGTCGAGGGCATGGGCGCGTCGCTGCCGTTCCTGATCAACGACGGGATCGCGATGGCCTGGGTCCGCACCTACGCCCTGGGCATGTACGAGCAGCGCAGCGGCGCCCCCGGCATAGGCCTCCCGTGGACCCGCTTCGCCCACGCCGCGGACCACACCGCGCCGGCCTCGGTGCCCGTCCCGGACACCAGCTCCGCGTTCGCCTTCACCTGGAACTGCATCAAGGGCTACACCTCCCAGGCCACGCCGGACAGCCCCCCGCTGCAGTTCCCGCAGGCGGCCCCGAGCCTCACCAGCAACGAGACGTCCCTCTATCCCTTCGTCAACGCGGGCACGGTCGACGTCTCCGGCGGCCACTGGGACGCCGGCGACTACAGCAAGTACACCGAGAACAGCGCCCAGCTCGTCCACGAGCTCGTCTTCGCCGTGGACAACGTCCCCGGGGTCTCGACCCTGGACAACCTTGGCATACCCGAGAGCGGCGACGGCATTCCCGACGCCCTGCAGGAGGCGAAGTGGGAGGCCGACTTCCTGGTAAAGATGCAGGACGCCGATGGCGGCTTCTACTTCCTGGTCTACCCGATCGGCGAGGAATACGAGAACTCCCTTCCCCAGAACGGGCAGGCGCAGGTCGTGTGGCCCAAGAACACGTCGGTGAGCGCCGCCGCCACGGCTGCGCTGGCCGAGGCGGGCTCCTCCCCGGCCATGAAGAAGTACTACCCGGCGCAGGCCTCCGCATACCTGGCGGCCGCCGAGAAGGGCTGGAGCTTCCTCCAGGCAGCGACGGCCAAGTATGGCTCCTCCAGGTACCAGAAACTCACCTTCTACTCCGACGACTGGCAGGACAACGACGAGTACGCCTGGGCGGCGGCGGCGCTCTACGCCGCCACCGGAAACGCGGCCTACCAGACGCAGCTCTTCGCCCTGTTCCCAAACCCCGCCGACCCCTCCACTTTCCGCTGGGGCTGGTGGTCCATGGCCGAGGGCTGGGGCAATGCCATCAGGGACTACGCCTTCGCCGCCTCGAGCGGCCGGCTGCCCGGGTCCGATCTCAACGCCCCGTACCTCGCCGCCTGCCAGGCCCAGATCGTGGCCGCGGGCAACAACGTGGTCAACTGGGCGGCCAGCAGCGCCTACGGCACGCCGTTTCCCACGGCGACGAAGGCCGTCCTCGGGGGCGGGTGGTACTTCTCCCTGGACCAGGCGTCGGACGCGGCGGTCGCATATCTCGTGAGCCCCACCCCGGCCCTCCTGGACGCCCTGGTGAGCGCCCTGAACTACGAGGGTGGCACCAATCCGGTAAACGTGACCTATCTCACGGGCCTCGGCCTGAAGCGCCAGCACAACCAGGTCTCCCAGTTTGCCGTCAACTCCCGCCGCGTGCTTCCCCCCTCCGGCATCCCGCAGGGCCAGGTCACGGCTGCATTTGAATACCTGCCGTCGTATGGCTCCGAACTCTCGGAACTTTCCTATCCCTCGGACAGCGGCACGACCAAAACCTTTCCCTACTACGACCGCTGGAGCGACGCCTACAACGTGACGCAGGAGTTCATAACGGTGAACCAGGCGCGCAGCTTCATGGCCACCGCGCTGCTCGCGTCGCTCACCTCGAGCGAGACGGGGGCGTGGACCGCCCCGGCGGCGACCATCACGGTGCCGGGCACGGTGGCCGCGCTGAACGCGCCGGTCACGCTGAGCGTGCAGGTTCCCGGGATGGACCTCACGGGCGCGCGGATCGTGTGGGAGGGGCGCGACCAGCAGCCGGCCTTCGGCTCAACCTACACGGTCACCCCCATCAACGACGGCGACCAGTGGGCCGAGGCCGAGATCGAGTGGCCGGACGGACGCCGTGCGTTCGCCGAGAACGATTTCCAGGCGAACAGCCCGGTCCAAATCTGGATCGACGACGCTCTGCCCGCTGGCGCGTCCACGACTGCCGACGGCGGCGACAGCTGGAATTGGGTCTCGTCAAACCCGGCTCCCGAGTCCGGCGCCCTCGCGTTCCAGACCGTAGTGGCCCCGGGACTGCACGAGCTTTCGTTCACGGGAGCCACGACGTCGTCCATGGTGGTCAACACCGGCGACACCCTGTTTGCCTGGGTCTACGTGAACGGCGCCAAGCCGCCCTCGGAGATCATGCTCAATTGGTACGACGGCTCATCGTGGGAGCACCGCGCGTACTGGGGCGCCGACACGATAACGTACGGCACCAACGGGACCGCGGGGCGCTACTATGCCGGCCCGATCCCGGCAGCTGGCGGGTGGGTGAAACTCTCCGTCCCGGCGAGCGCCGTGGGGCTCGAGGGATCCAGCGTCAGCGGCATGGATTTTTCGCTCTATGGCGGCGGCGTGACCTGGGACGCGATCGGGCGGTCGTCCGCAAGCCAATGATATCTTCAACCCTCTCCTAAACATACGGTTCCGAGATGCGCACATGTCGCTATCCAGCGACGACACACCTACCGGGCCGTATCCCATTTGCCGTTGGCCGGGAGCCAGCCAACGGGTCCAGCTAAGCAGCTCCGCAAGCGCCGGGGCCCAAGGGGTAAGCACCCCATGGCCCCGGCGTTCTTGTTGCCGTAAAATGACGCTGAGTGCCGAGTCGCCGACTAATCGCCTTCTGCGTCCTGTGTCTGCTGCCGTGCGCCGGGCTTCGCGCGCAGTCGCGGACGGACGTCGACATTCATTCGCTTAGCCTGCCGGCCGTCGGGGACACAACCCTCCGGGTCCTGTCCCCGTCGATCCTCGAATTCACCCGGATCTCCGCAGATGCAAAGGGCCCCCCAGAGGTGCCGGCCTTCCAGGTCGCGGTCGCCGGCCAGCCGGCGCGGATCGCGGCCGTCGGCTCAAAGCGCAGGGTGATCTATGCGCCCCTCGCCAGGCGCGACCTGAGGATAGCCACGCAGTTCTACATCCGGCTCGCCGACGCCATCGACCCGCTGGGGGCCGCGCAAATCATTGAGGTTCGCGAACCGGCCGGCGCCGCAACCGCCTCTTGCGACCCGAACCGCTACAGCCCGGCGATCCACGTGAACCAGGAAGGCTACGTTCCGTCGCTCCCGAAAAAGGCGATGGTCGGCTACTACCTGGGCAACATGGGCGAGATGGACATACCCGCGGCGTCGGGGTTCGCGCTCGTAGACGCGCTCACCGGCAAGCCTGTGTACACGGGCGCCCTGACGCCCCGGCGGGACGCGGGCTACAGGACGACCCCCACGCCCTACCAGCGCGTGCTCGAGGCGGACTTTGGCGACTTTGCGACGCCCGGGGAATACCGCCTCGTTGTCCCCGGCCTCGGCTCGTCCCTTCCCTTCCTCATAGACAACGGCATCGCGATGGCCTTCGCCCGCACGTACGCCCTCGGACTCTACGAGCAGCGCTGCGGGGCCGGCAATGGACTGCCATACACCCGCTTCGCCCACGGCGTATGCCACGTCGCCATGGCCCAGGTTCCCGAGCAGTCGGACCCCCGGTTCGCCTTCACGTGGGCCACCATCGCCGGTTACGCAGGCGCGCCCGGCCAGGACAACCCGCCGCAGGTCGCCGCGGCGCTGACGAGCGAGGCCAGCCAGCTCTATCCCTTCGAAAGGAAGGGCCCCGTCGACGTCTCCGGCGGCCACCATGACGCCGGCGACTACAGCAAGTACACGATCAACAGCGCCGAGCTGATCCACTACCTCGTCTTCGCGGCGGACTCGGTCCCCGGAGTGGCGGCCCTCGACAACCTAGGCATCCCGGAGAGCGGCGACGACATCAGCGACGTGCTCCAGGAGGCCAAGTGGGAGGCGGATTACATCGCAAAGCTCCAGGACACCGACGGCGGCTTCTATTTCCTCGTTTACCCGCGGGACCGCGAGTACGAGTCCAACGTCCTGCCCGACCGCGGCGACCCGCAGGTCGTCTGGCCGAAGAACACGTCGGCGACCGCAGCGGCCGTCGCGGCGCTTGCCCAGTGCGCCTCCTCGCCGCAGTTCAGGCGGAGCTACCCGGACGCCGCGGCGCAGTACCTGAGGCAGGCGAGGCTGGGCTGGAAGTTCCTATCCGACGCGATCGCCAGGTTCGGCAAGGCGGGCGCCTACCAGAAGATCACGTTCTACGGCGACCGCTACACGCACGACGACGAGCTCGCATGGGCGGCCTGCGAGCTCTTCCTCGCCACCGGCGACGAGGCGTTCCAGCGGAAACTCCTCGAGTGGTTCCCGGACCCCTCCGACCGCGCCACCTTCCGCTGGGGCTGGTGGCGCATGTCCGAGAGCTGGGGCAACGCGATCCGGAGCTACGCCTTCGCAGCCCGCAGCGGCCGGCTGCCCGCGGGCGCGCTCGATGCCCGCTATCTTCGCCTCTGCGAGGAGCAGGTCGTCGCCGCCGGCGACGACGCGCTCGGCTGGTCGGCGGCGAACGCCTACGCCACCCCGTTCCCGCTGGCGACGAAGGCCGTGAACGGCGCGGGCTGGTATTTCTCGGTCGACCAGGCAAGCGACATGGCCGTCGCCTTCCTGCTCGACCCGAAGCCCGCCTACGTCGACGCCCTGGTGGGGGCGATGAACTACGAGGGTGGCTGCAATCCCGTGAACGTCACCTACCTCACCGGGCTCGGGACGAGGCGCCAGCGCGAGGTGGTCAGCCAGTATGCCCAGAACGACAGGCGCGTCCTCCCGCCGTCCGGAATCCCGATCGGGAACATCCAGGCGGCCTTCCAGTACATGCCGAAGTACGGATCCGACCTGCGCGAGGCGACCTATCCCGACGACAACGCCGCCTCGGGCCCCTACCCGTTCTACGACCGCTGGAGCGACGCCTACAACGTGACCACCGAGTACATCGCCGTTAACCAGGCCCGGAGCCTCATGGTGGCGGCCTTCCTCGCGGGCCGGTCGCCGGGAAGCGGGCAGAAATGGACCTTCGCCCGGGCCAAGATCGACGCGCCCGGGGCGTCGGTCCGCCTCGGCGCGCCGGTCACCCTGAGCGTCGACGTGCCCGGCGAGGATCTCGCCCTTGCGCGCGTCGTCTGGGAGGCCCGCGACCAGGAGCCGGCCTACGGCCGCACCTACACGATCTCGCCGAGGAACAGCGGCGCGCAGTGGGCGGAGGCCGAGGTCGAGTGGCCCGACGGCCGCCGCGCCTTCGCCGCCGGCTCATTCGAGGCCGACAGCCCGTCCATCGCGTGGATTGACGGCGCCGCGCCGGCCGGCGCGGTCCTCGATTCCGGGGGCGGCGACGGCTGGACGTGGGTCACGGCCAACCCGGCGGCGCCCTCCGGTCGCCCCGCCCACCAGTCGAGCCTTTCCGCTGGCCTGCATGAGCACATGTTCACGGGCGCCGGCGCGACGCTCGAGGTCGACGCGGGCGACTCCCTCTTCGCCTGGGTCTACATCGACCCCGCCCACCCGCCGACCGAGATAATGCTGTCGTGGAACGACGGCGCGTCGTGGGAGCACCGCGCGTACTGGGGTGCCAACACGATCACGTATGGGAGGGACCAATCGGCCGGGCGTTTTCATGCGGGCGCCCTCCCGGCCGCCGGCCGCTGGGTCCAGCTAAGGGTGGCCGCAAGCTCGGTCGGCCTTGGGCGCTCCAGCCTGAGCGGCATGGGCTTCTCGCTCGTGGACGGACGCGCCACGTGGGACACGGCGGGCCGCTCGCGATGAGGCCGGCCCACCGCCCCCGGGCTCAGGGATGGGCGGGCGCCGAGAAATTCGGCTGGCCGGACTTCACGGCAGCGTCGCTGCCCGCGTAACTCTCAAGGGCCTCGGGCGCGCCCCGGATCCGGCCGGTGCTTTCCACGACCCCGTGCGCGATCGCATAGCGCGTGAGGCCGGCGATGTCGTGGACGTCCAGCTTGTCCATCAGCTGCTGGCGGTGCTTCTCCACGGTCTTGATGCTGAGGTTCAGCGTGGCCGCGATCTGCTTGTTCACGTGGCCCTCCGCCACCATCTGGAGCACCTCCTGCTCCCGGCTGGTCAGGTGCTCGCTCCGGCGGCGCGCCGGACGGCCCTTGGTGTGGATCTCGCGGTAGAGCTCCAGCAGCCTCTTCAGGATCGACGGGCTGAAATACGCGTTCCCCCTGGCGATCTCGCGTACGGCCTTGATGAGGTCGCCCGCCGCGGTCTGCTTTATGAGGTATCCCGACGCGCCCGCCTCGGTGAGCTGGTGGACGTATTCGTCGTCGGCGTAGGCGGAAAGGATGAGCACCTTTGTCGGGATGCCGCCACGGGTTATCTGGCTCGTGGCCTCGAGGCCGTTGAGAAGCGGCATCGCTATGTCCATCACGACGACATCGGGGCGAAACTCCCTCACCATCTGAATGGCTTGGCGGCCGTTTCCGGCCTCACCCACGACCTCGATGTCGGGCTCCGCGGAAAGAAGCGACCTCAGTCCCTGGCGGACAACCACATGATCCTCGGCGAGCAAAACGGTGATCTTCTTCATGGGTGCCGTGGAAGTTGGGCGGAGGGCAGCCTCGCACAACGGGTAGCCCCATCCCGGCGCCCCGAGCGCCCATGGCGGAAAAGGCCCGCTAACGCGGGCGATGATGCAGCTTGGAAATGCATGACCTCTGGGGGCCTTAGTGTCCCCCCGGCAATTGCTGTTCCCTAGGTAGGGGGGTGTTTGAAGTCCCCATCTAGGGTGTTCACCCACTCCTCCTTAACCCGTCGCAAGGGTCTACGAAAGCGCGGGGGTTCTCATTCCACTCAAGCAACCAAACTACGTCAGGCCATGCGACTGCTATTTGTACACGAAAGAATCGGCGCCTTTGGAGGCGCCGAGGTTAATATCCTTTTGACTGCGCAGGAGTTGCGCCGGCGGGGGCATCGCGTGGGCGTGGCCCATGGCAGCGGCGGCAGCGCCGCGGACCCAGAGTGGCTCGAGGTGTTTGCCGACCGCTTCCCCCTGGAGGATTCCGCGAGCGACGACGCGCTCGCCGCGGCGCTCGCGCAGTTCCAGCCCGACGTCGTCTGCCTGCAGAAATTCTCCGACCACGGCGTGCTCGGCGTCCTTGAGGCATGCGGACGGCCGGTTGTGCGCATGGTTCACGACCACGACCTCTACTGCATGCGCAGCTACAAGTATAACTATTTCAGCCGCCGGATCTGCACGAGGCCCGCGTCGCCCTACTGCATCTTCCCGTGCGGGGCCTCCGTGGCGCGCGCCTCCGGCACGGGGTTTCCCCTGCGTTGGGTCAGCTACGGCGCGAAACGTCGGGAGATCGAGCTGAACAAGGGGTTCTACCGCATGGTCGTCGCCACCGCCTACATGAGGGATGAGCTGCTTCGAAACGGCTTCGCCTTCGACCAGATCGAGATCCACGCACCGGTGCCGCGCCCGGCACGGTTCCCGGACTCCCCCTCGTTCAGCAGCCGCAACCTGATCGTGTTCTCGGGCCAGATAATCCGCGGCAAGGGAGTCGACGTGCTGCTTGAGTCGCTTGCGCGGGTGAAGGCGCCCTTTGAGTGCGTCATCGTCGGCGACGGCAGCCAGCGGGGCGAATGCGAGCGGCTGAGCAGGAGCCTCGGACTGGAGGACCGCGTGCATTTCGAGGGCTTTGTTCCGCAGGCGCGGATCGCCGAGCACTACCGCGACGCCTCGCTGGCCGTGATGAGCTCCCTCTGGCCGGAGCCGTTCGGCGCCGTGGGCCTCGAGGCGATGCGGTGCGGACTGCCCGTCGTGGCCTTTGACGCCGGCGGCATCAGCGAGTGGCTCCTGGACGGCGTGAACGGTTTCCTGGTGCCGTGGATGGACCGCGACGCGTTCGCCGCCAGGGTGGAATCCCTCCTCGTCGACAAGGCGCTCGCGCGAAAGCTTGGCGAGAACGGCCGCCAGCTGGCGGACGAACGGTTCAATCTCGGGGCCTACATCGACGGGCTCGAGGACCTGTTCTCCCGCGCCAACAGGCAGACGGCCACCGCGCATGCGGGGCCCTGGGAACGCAAATCATGAAGCCAAACCAACCCAGGCGCGTCTCGCCCCACCTCTTGGGTCATTTCGCGACCTTTGAGAGCCGCAGCGGCCTCTTTCGGCTGAATGTCCGCACCTCCATGCGCCGTTTCGCATGGAGATGGGTCATGGGAAGCGCCGATGGCGCGAGGCGCGTGCTTGACGTGATCGGAAGCTGCGCGGCGCTTCTGGTCCTGAGCCCGCTGCTGCTGCTTGTCGGCGCGCTCATCCGCCTCGACGGGGGCTCCGCCATATTCGCGCAGATCCGCGTGGGCCGACACGGCCGCGAATTCAAGATGTTCAAGTTCCGCTCGATGCGAATAGACGCGGAAAAGCACCTCGCCGACCTCCTCGCCGCCAACAAGCACGGGACCGGCGTCACCTTCAAGATCAAGGATGACCCCAGGGTGACGCGGATCGGCTACTGGCTGCGGCGGTACTCGCTGGATGAGCTGCCCCAGTTCTACAACGTCCTCATCGGCGACATGTCGCTCGTGGGCCCGCGGCCGCCCGTCCCGCGGGAGGTCGCGCTCTACACGCCGGCCGACCGCCGCCGCCTGTCCGTCAAGCCGGGCATAACCTGCACATGGCAGATCAGCGGCCGGGCCGAGATAGACTTTCCGGGGCAGGTCCGCCTCGACGTCAACTACATAGAGAGCCAGAGCCTAGGCGGGGACATCAACATCCTCGCCAAAACCCCGCGGGCGGTCGTCTTCGGCCCGGGAGCCTATTGATGAAGACGCTGCTCATCTGCCCCTCGCGCAGGCCCGCGGTCCCGCATCTCGTCGCATTCGGGCCGCTGGCCACGACCCCCGTCTTCGGCGACAGCGTCATCTGCTACTGGATCGAGCACCTGGCCGCGCTCGGCGCACGCGAGGTTCAGGTCGTCGCCCCGGATGGCGCCGCGCAAGTTCGGGCCGCCGTGGGAGACGGCGCACGATGGGGGGTACGCGTCAGCGTGGTCGCGGCGGGCGTGGAACCGGCGATGGACGAGGCCGCCCTCCAATATAACCCCGAGAAGGGACCGGGCTGGCTCCCCGCACCCCATGACATCATCCGCATGTCCCATCTGCCCGGCCGCCCCGCGATGCCGCTCTATGACAGCTACGCAAGCTGGTTCGCGGCCCTCGTGGACTGGATGCCCTTCGCGCGCACGCCCTCCCGCGTCAGGGTGAAGGAGGAGCAGCCGGGAATCTGGGTTGGCAGCCGCGCCCGGGTCTCCCCGATGGCAAAGCTGGTCGCACCGTGCTGGATCGGCGACCAGGTATTCGTGGAGGCGGGAGCCGAGGTCGGCCCCGGCGCGATCATCGAGGACCGCAGCATTGTCGCGGGCATGGCGCGCGTCACCCAGGGCTGGGTGGGACCGGACACCTTCGTCGGCCCGATGACCTCCGTGGCGAATTCCCTGGCGTGGGGCTGCACGCTCGTCAACTGGCAGACCGACTCGGCGCTCCACGTCCCGGACCCGTTCCTTCTGAGCTCGCTCACGAAGCTGAAGACCGCGGAGGCAACCGACCGCTTTGGACGCGCCCTGGCCGCAAACGGTTGGACCGGATCGCATTCCCACCTGATCGACGAGCTCCACGCACGCGTGGGAAACGCGCCCGGCTGAACGGCCCCACAATAAACCATGAAGATCGAAAACCAGGGAGAATGCGTAAGCGTCTCCGAAATCCTTGAGCTGACAGCCGCGAACTCGGCCCATTTCCGCGACGAGGTCCGCTCCGCCCTGAGCGACTCGTCGTCCCTAATCGAGATCAACCTCTCCCAGACCCGCTTCATGGACAGCAGCGGACTCGGCGCGCTCTTCGCGCTTTACCGGGCCACGGCGGAGCGCGACGGCGTCGTCCTTCGACTTCTCAATCCGATCCCCGAGATTGAGCAGCTCCTGGAACTTACCCAGATGCAGCAGCTTTTCGAGATCGTGAGGCGCTGAGCCCATGCCCGTTCCCCAGCTCGAACCGGCCCGGCCCGCGACTCTCCGGCTCGCCTTCGCGCCGGACCTGGCCTCCGCGCGGGCCGTCTCCGTTGCGGTGCGGAATTTTCTCGCGGAGCAGGGCGTGTCGGAGAAGGAGCTCTTCACCTATGAGCTGTGCATCGCGGAGGCCAGCAACAACGCGATCGAGTATGCAATGGGCCCCAACAGGAACCTGAAGCCGATCGCCGAGGCGCTCTTCACCCCCTCCCAGATCGAGCTGAGGGTGACCGACCACACGCCCGGGTTCGCCCTGCCCGAGCGCATCGCGCCGCCGTCCCCGCTCACCGAGCGCGGGCGCGGGCTCTTCCTCATCCAGTCGGCGATGGATGAGGTCCGCTATCTGCGGGGCACCGGGGAGAACATCCTGGTCATGCGCAAGAAGCGCCGCGCGGCCCGCAGCCCGGCAGGCGCCCCGGAGCAGGCCCCCGTCGTCCAGCTTACCCTCGAGACCTGCCAGCGGGAGCTGACGGAATCCCGGGCGAAGATGGCAAAGATGTCGGAGGAGCTCCTCCTGCGCTCCGAGACCCTATCCTCGATCTTCCGCTGCTGCGCCGAGCTCGGGCGCATCGACTCGGAATCCGAGAGCTTCGAGGGGCGGCTCCTCGTCGACCTCCTGCACCTCACCTCCGCGGACTGGTACGTCCTTCGCATGCTCTCGCCCGACGGCCGAAAGCTGCTCATGGCCGCGGCCTCCGAGCCCGACCTGGCCACGGAGACCATCTCGCTCATTGGCGCCGACTACACGCCGAGCGGCATCGAGGCGTCCGTGGCCATGAGCAAGGTCGCCGCACGTTTTGACATCCGGGAGAATTCCGAGCAATCCGAGCCCCTGCGGGCGGTCGGCCCCGAGGGCGCCGGCCTGGTCTGCCCTCTCTGCTTCGGAGGCACGCTTGTCGGGACGATCGCGGTCGGCCGGCGCGTGGGGGACTTCCCCCTTGGCAGGCTCCAGGACGAGGTGATCCGCACCTTTGCCGAGTTCCTTGCGATCCAGACGCTCAACATCAGCCGCCAGAGGAAGGAGGTGCGGAACCGGGTGGTAGCGCGCGAGCTCGAGATCGCCAAGGACATCCAGCACCTCCTGCTCCCGCGCACCCTCCCCCAGATGGCCGGCTTCGGCCTTGCGGGGGGCCTGCAGAGCGCCCGCGAGGTGGGCGGCGACTTCTACGACGCGATCGCCCTGGGCGACGACTCGCTCCTCCTCATGATCGCCGACGTCATGGGAAAGGGCGTCCCCGCCGCGCTTTTCGCGACGACGATGCGCGGGCTGCTCCTGGGACTCGCCGAGAGGAGCTCGGACCCCGCCCAGCTGCTGAGCGGGCTGAACCGGCTTCTCTACAAGGAGCTCTCCTCGGTCGCCATGTTCATCACCGCGCAGATCGTCCACGTCGACCTGAAGACGCAGTTGCTGACGGCCGCGAGCGCGGGCCACTGCCCCCCTCTCTTCATCCCGTACGGGAGCCACTCGGTGTCATCGCTCTCCATGCAGGGCCTTCCCCTGGGCGTGCTCCCCGACACCGTCTATCCCCAGATGTCGGCGCGCATGGGGTCGCCCGCCGTCCTGCTCATGTACACCGACGGGCTCATCGACGCGCGCAATTCGGAAGGCGAGGCCTTTGGGAAGCGACGGCTCAAGTCGTGGCTGCTTTCAAACTCGGACCCGGGCACCAACGCCCCGGAGCAGCGGGACCGCCTGGTGGCGGAGCTGAACCGGTACCGCGGGGACACCGCGATGGACGACGACCAGGCCTTTCTCCTGCTGACCGAGGACCGCGCCGCCGGGACGCGCGCCGCGGCCCCGGGCGCGAGGCGAAGCCGGCAGAGCGCCTCCCCTTTGCTTTCGCCCGCGAACCCCTGAGCCCAGCGGCGCCCGTGAAACCCCGCCTCTCCCTGTTCGTGTTCGTCGACGCCTGCGGCTGGGAAATCATCAGGGACCGCCCGTTTGCGCGCGCGCATGCGCCCCACCGGCGCATGCTCCGGTCCGTCTTCGGGTACAGCTCCGCCTGCATACCGTCCATCCTCTCCGGCCGCTGGCCCGTGGAGCACCGCAACTGGTGCTACTTCGTCTACGATCCCCCGCGCTCCCCGTTCCGCGGCCTTCGCCTCCTGCGGTGGCTGCCGCGCGCCCTGACAAGCAGGCGCTTCTTCCGGCACCGGCTCTCGCGCCTGCTGAAGGTCCACCTGAAGTTCCGCGGGTACTTCGACCTCTACAACATCCCGTTCGAGCACATTTCGCTCTTCGACTTCTCGGAGAAGAAGAACCCGCTGCAGCCCGAGGGGCTGAACCGCGGGCCCAACATCTTCGACCACATGCGCGAGCGCGGGATCTCCTGGCATGTCAGCGATCCCAAGCTGAGCGAGCGGCAGAACCTCGACGGGATGCTCGCCGACATCAGGCGCGGGAGCATCGACTTCGGGTTCCTCTACTGGCCTGACCTGGACGGTGTCCTCCACAGGGTCGGCAACCTCTCGCCCGAGGTCCCGGCGAAGCTGGACGCCTACGAGCCGTGGCTCGACGAGCTGATGGCCTGCGCCCGCGAGCATTACGAGGAGGTCGACCTCACCCTGTTCAGCGACCACGGCATGGCCAATTGCGAGAGGCTCCTGGACCTGCCCGCCCGGCTCGGGTCGCTGGGGCTCAGGATGGGCGTGGACTATGCGGTCGTCTATGACTCCACCATGGCCAGGTTCTGGTTCCTCAACGACCGGGCGCGAGGGCTCGTCACGGAATCGCTCCAGGGCGTGCCGGAAGGCCGCATCCTTCCCGACGCCGAGCTGAGGGAGCTCGGCGCGCTGTTCCCCGACCGCTATTTCGGCGAGATGATATTCCTCGTCGAGGAGGGGGTGCTGATCGTCCCGAGCCACATGGGCGAGCGCCCCATCCGCGCGATGCATGGCTACCACCCCGACGCGCCGCACAGCTACGCGAGCCTGCTCACCAGCTACCCGGAGGTCCCGGACGGCGTCACGGACATTCCCCATGTCTACCAGCTCATGGCCGCGCAGGCCGAGCGCGCGGCGAGGCTCAACCGGGAGCCGGCGCTGTCGGTCAGCTGATCGGGACCCCGCCCCCCGCCACGTCGCGAAAGGACACCACGCGGACGTCCGGGCGGCTCGCGAGCCAGGCGGCCTCCTCGTGCAGGACGTCGATCAGCCTCACGTCCGGCCTGCCGTCGCGGAAGAACTCCCACCAGTGGGAGACCAGGACCGTGAGCGTCGCCCCCTCCACGGCCCTGCGGACCGACTCCAGCATGCCCGCATGCGGACGGGTGTAGGAAAGCAGGCATCCGGGATGGCTCAGCAGGTATTTTCCACCCGCGCGCCAGTGGGGCCGCCGCCGGAGCTTCTTCAGCGCATAGGCCGCGGACCAGCGGAGCGGCACCCTCCGGGCCTCGAACCAGCCTGTTGAGATCACCTCGAACCGGGCGGCCACCTCGACGAAGGCCGCCCGCGAGAGCCGGTCATAGGGCGCCACGAAGGCCGCCGGCCGCGCAATGCCCGCATCGAGGAGGACGCGGGCCCCCCGATCGAGGCGCCGGGCCAGCTCCGCCCGGTCGGAACCCCCGAATTCGAACATGTCGTGATGGCAGCCGTGCTGGGCCACGTGATAACCCGGCTCGGACCGGATGTAGTCCACGAGCCCCAGGTCCGCTCCGATCGGGGCCATGGGGACGTCCGGCCCCCGCCCGGCGGCGAGGAACCCCTCGAGGCGGCCGTCCGGGGTCCTCACGTCGGTGCGCACCTCGGGGATCACGGCCAGGTTGACCGGCATCCCCCGCTCGAGAAAGGGACGGTAGAGGCGCTCCAGACACGCGGGCGGCGTGTACGCGCACGTGTCATCGTCTCGAAGGATGACGTAGTGCATTTTTTTCCCCGATGAGTTCCTCGTAAAGCCTCTTCAACCGGTCGGCCCGGACGGAGGTGTCAAACTCGGCAATGACTTTTGCGCGGCCCGCGAGCCCCCACTGGGCGGCCTTCTCCGGCTTCGAGAGGACCAGGTCCACCGCCGAATGGAACGTCTCGGGGCGCTCGAGATCGAAGAGGATGCCGTTCACGCCGTCCTCCACGAGCGCCACGGCGCCCGAGGTCCGGCTCGATATCACCGGCGTCCCCGCCGCCCAGGCCTCGACGATGACGAGCCCGAATGTCTCGGACCTCGACGGAAGGATCACAGCCCGGGCCTCCTGCAGGAGCCCGATCAGCCTGGGATCCCCAAAGGGAAGGCATCCCGCCATCAGGACCCGGCCGTGAAGCCCGTCGCGAACGATGCGCGACTCGATGGCGTTGGAGTATTCCCGGTTGGTGGACGCGCCCACAAACACCAGAACTGCCTCGGGATGGCGCCTCGCGAGCTCCGCCGCCTCCGCGATCAGCCATTCCTGGTTCTTTATCGGGTCGATCCGCCCAAGGACGAGCAGCACCGAGCGGCCCCTCAGCTCGGGGAAGGCCTGCATCGCCGCGGGCCTGCTTTCGGCGGCGAACAGCTCGGTGGGAACCCCATGCGGCTCGACCACGACCCGCCGGCCCGGGTGGCGCTTCCTGATCAGGGCGGCCTCGCGCGGGTTGAGTGTGATGATCGCGTCGGCCTGGTCCATGAGCCGCCGCGCGCGGAGCATCATGCCGAGCGGCCTGCCCCAGTCCCATCCGGCGGCCGGCGGGCAGAGCTGCGCCATGACCGACGCGGGAAGGTCATATACGCCGCCGTGTATGCTGAGCACATAGGGAAGGCCCCTTGCGCGCGCCACGACCCTGGCAATCGCCCCCAGCCTGCCCTGCGCGTGGGAATGGACCACGTCGAGGTCCCGCTCCCTCCAGAGCGCCCCGATGAGATCGAATGAGACCATGTTGCCCCCGACCGAGATCATCTGCGCCTTGCGCGCGGGGGAGACGCCCCAGACCGGCATGCAGGCCCGGAAGCGCCGCACGGCGCTGGACCCGGCGCCAAACGGGTCCATCGAGTCTCCGCCCGGAGGGATCCTCGGTGCGAAGACGACGGACTCGACCCCCTTCTTCAACATGTCCGCCGTGAGCTGGAGGACGGCCGACTCGGTTCCGCCCCACTCGGACGGGTTGTACTTGCGCAGCAGGTGGGCGACGCGCATCGGCTAGGCCCTCTCGGCGGCAAAGGATTGATCGGCGGCCCCGACCGGCTCCTCAGGCGCGCCGGGGACTCGGCTCGTTTCGACCACCTCCTGGCGCCGGGAGTGCGCCAGGCTGGCCAGGGAGCCGAGGAGAATATAGAACGTGAAGAGGATCGCCGGCTGCCTGTAGATCCACTCGGTGAGGCTCTGGCCGAAGACGCCGCAGATGCTGAACAGTATCCCCACGCCCATCGCGCGCATCGGCTCGCTTTTCGGAAGGAAGAGGAATGGCAGCCCCATCGAGAGCCACCGGATCCAGAGGAGCGCGAAGATGACGAGTCCCGGCACCCCCAGCTCGCCCAGCGTCAGCGCCGCAAGGTTGTGGGCGGGCGCCGCAAGGTAGGAGTTCGCGAAAATCTTGTCGTTTTTCGACCCGTAGACCGCGATGAGGTTGTCGTAGTCGGCGAAGCGGTATCCGAGGCGGGGCCCGTAGGTGCGGCTGACGCGGTAGGACCAGTTGTTGAGGCCGACGCCGAAGAAATGGTCCTTGGCGATCGCCCCGGCGAGCCGGAGGTACACGCCCCGTCCGTCCACCGACGTGTCGAGGTACTCCTGCTCCAGGGTCGTCTCGGTGAAGCGCCGCTGCATCTCGCCCCAGCTGCCCGCCAACAGGGCGACCGCCGTGAGGACGATCATGACGCGGACGAAGACGCGGCCTGCGGTCAGCTTCCACGAGGCGCAGGCGAGGAACGCGCCGATGACCACCACGGCAAAGACCGGCACCCCCGCGCGCGAGTAGGTCAGGACGACCCCCGCCGCGCCGAGCACCGCGCAGGCCCCGCAGAACCACCTGAGCGGGCGCGACCACCCGGAGCAGGCGACGGCGACGAGCGGGGGCACCGACATGCAGAGGTACATCGAGAGGCTGTTCGGGTGGTCAAGCGAGCCGGGCACCCGTTCGATCTGCGTTATGAAATGCTGCTTCACCGCCCAGACGCCCTCGAGGCTGACGGCGCAGCCAAGGGCCACGAGCAGGAGCGTCCACTCGCGCCTGGACCGCACGTAGAAGGCCGCGGCGAGAAAGACCAGCATGCTGGCGAATATCTTCGAGAGCTCGAAGGCGCCGTATATCTTCGGCTCCGACACGACGACCGAGACGCCGGCATAGGCGAAATAGAGGAGCATCACCCCCAGGCTCCCGGGCCAGTACAGGCGCCGGTCGGGGCCGCGGCGCCCGACCAGGCAGCCCACGAGGAGGCCGAACGCCAGCACCTCGATCAGCGTGATCTGCAGGCCGCGTGTCGTTCCCCTGTACCATGCCTCGCTGAAGAAGTTCACGTCCATCCTCTCCGCGAACACGGCAAGGCTCACCATCGCGAAGAAGAAAATGTCCCGGACCCGGGGGAACCAGGACGCCGCCGCCGCGCCCGCAATCGTGCCAAACGGGAGCAGCACGAGCGCCAGCATGTGCATGGGCGACATGGTCATCACGGGCACCCCTCCGGGCCGCTGCTCGCGAATGGCTCACCCTGCTTCATTTGGAACTTAGGTACTCGGCGGGCAGGATCGCCTGCCGCACGGTCTTCGGCCAGTAGGCCGACATCCCCCGGCGCAGAAAGCGCGAGGCCTGCCAGCACGCGACGAGCGTGATCGCAGACCCCACCGCGGCCGCGGGGAAATGGGTCAGCCGCCGGATTCCTCGCAACCTGCCGAGGCGCTTCCAGCGGAAGACGAGAATCCCGGGGAACAGCAGCCAGAACCTCCGGGGGGGCGCGACATGGGCGTCGATCAGCCTCCTGAGCCACTCCGGGTCGCGCGCCTCGAGTTGCCGCAGTGTCGCGCCGAGGTTCGCGCGGTCCCGTTCGGGCAGCGTCTTCAGGTGCCCGATCAGGACATGCACCGTCGTCTGGCCTATCATCTGGCGCTTCTGGTTGTTGAGAACATCGCGCAGGGACAGGTAGGGCTCGTACAGGTGCGTGGCGCCGCGCACCGAGACCACCCTTGAGGGATCGGAGGGTGCGCAGAAGAAATCGGTGCAGATCGCCGCCTTGAAGAAGCCGTCGTCCGTGGCGCCGAGGTCGCGCGGCTGGTAGAAGTTGCGCGCAACGCCCGAGCGCAGGCAGTAGAGCATCCCGTTGAGCTTGCCCTCGATCGTCCCCGTCATGTCCGACGCCGACAGGGAGAGCCGCTCGCGCAGCGACGGATGCGCCTTCCCCGCGATGCTCTTGATCGGGCAGTCCGAGGCCCCGCACAGGTGCGGGTTTCGCTCAAGCTCGCCAAGGACGAGCTCCAGGGTGTCCGGCCTGTCGAAGATGATGTCCGCGTCCATGACGCAGACGTATTGCGTCTCGCGGGCGGAGAATTCGTGGACGAACCTGTTCCATGCGTTGTTCCTGCCCGGCTCGGGGATGTCCGCGACCCGGGTGCGCAGTCCCCGGACGTGATATCCGCTCTCCATCCCGTCAAAGGCCTTCTGCGCGATCGCCACGGTCCGGTCCGTGCACCCGTTGGCCAGGCAGACTATCTCACAGCCCCCGCCCTGCTCCGCGAGGAGCCCAAAGACAGACTGGCCCAAGAGTGAGGCCAGCATCGGTCCGATGGAGTCCTCCTCGTTCCAGGCCATGATGCCTATTGAGAGCGTTATCGGGAAGTCGTTCTTGGGAATGGTCACGCGGCTGGCCGGTTGGCGGCAAATATGATGACCAGCTGCCGCGCCGTGAGGCCAGCCGGTCAGCACCCCATATAAGGTGGGGATCCACCCCATTTCCCGGGCTGCCCTCCTCGGCTAGACTGGCCCGAATGGAACAGCCCCGGGTAAGCATCGTCCTGCGCTCGTTCAACGAGGCGTGGGCACTCCGCTCAACGCTCGCCGCGCTGAGGACCCAGTCCTACCGGAACTGGGAGCTCATCGCGTTTGACTCGGGCTCCACCGACGGGTCCGTGGGGATGATAAAGGCGGCCAAACCGGCCCATTTCGTCGAGATGCTGCCGCACGAGTACCGGCCGGGCCGGGTCCTGAACCACGGCATGAGGCTCGCCCGGGGCGACCGCGTGGTCTTTCTGAATGCCGACGCGACCCCCCAGGGCGACGGCTGGCTGGCGCCGCTCGTTTCGGCGCTCGCCGATCCCAAGGTGGCCGCCGTCTTCGGCCGCCAGATACCGAGGCCGGACTGCACGGCGCCGTTCGCGCGCGACTATGAGAAGTGCTTCGACGGCGCCCGCGAGTCGGCGAGGTGGGGGAATTTCTTCAGCATGGTGAGCAGCGGGCTGCGCCGCGACGTCTGGGCAAGGCGCGGATTCCTCGAGAACATGCAGTATTCCGAGGACGACGAGTACACGCGGTGGTGCCGCGCCGAGGGCTTCCTCGTGGGTTTCTGCCCGGACTCGGTCGTCATGCATTCGCACAACTACACCCCCCGGCAGGCCTACAAGCGCAGCTTCGGGGAGGGGTGGGCGTTCTCAAGGGTCTGCACGCGCCATGAGGCGAACTCCGGCATGCGCCTCCCCCCTGTCCTCGGATGGATGAGGGACGCCCTTGGCGACCTGCGCTACTGCATGAGGACCGGCCGGATCCGCCAGTTCCCGGGCGCGCTCCAGGTCCGGTGGCAGCAGCGGCTCGGCCGCCTGCACGGGTTCCGAGCCGGCTGGCAGATGCACCGGATCGACCACACGCTTTGATGTTCACGGAAACCCTCGACACCAGCGAGGCGGCGCGCGGCGCGCCCGAATCGCCCCTCGCGGCCGCCGAGTCCGAACCGAGGCGCCGGTTCACGCTCGACGGCGACGAGCAGCTCGAGTGGCAGCTCGAGCGGACCTGCGCCCGCATCGTGAGCGGCATTCGCGGGCTCATTCCGCCGCGGAAACTCGAGGCCGTGATACTCGGCGGGGGCTACGGCCGCGGCGAGGGCGGCGTGCTGCGCGGCAACGCAGGCGACCGGCCCTACAACGACATGGAGCTCTATGTCGCCATCAAGGGCAGCCGCCATCTGAACGAGATCCGCTACGGGCGCCGCCTCGAGGTGTTCGGCGAGATCATGGCGCATCTCGCCGACGCGGAGGTCGAGTTCAAGGTGACGTCGCTCTCGGAGATGGCGGCCGGTCCGGTCAGCATGTTCTCCTACGACCTCGCCGCGGGCCACAGGGTCCTCTGGGGCGGGACGTCGGAGGACCTCCTCGCGGGCATGGACCTCCATCGCTGCGCCGAGAACATCCCGCAGTCGGAGGCGACGCGACTCCTCATGAACCGCTGCTCCGGCCTGCTCTTCGCGCGCGCGGAGCTCGAGAAGGAGAGCCTTTCGCCGTCCGCCGCCGATTTCGTGCGCCGCAACGTGGCGAAGGCGCAACTTGCGTGCGGCGACGCCCTGCTGGCCGCGCAGGGGCGCTACCACTGGAGCTGCCGGGAGCGCCACCGGCGCCTCGAGCACTTCGTCCGGGAAAGGCGATCGGCGTGGTTCAACGAGGCGCTCAGGCTCCACGCCCTCGGCGTCGAATTCAAGCTGCGCCCCGAGTCGGGGGAGGTCCCGCGCGGCCTGCTCGCCGAGAGGCACGCCGAGGTCTCCGCATTCGCGCAGAAATGCTGGCTCTGGCTGGAGGCGCGGCGCCTGGGGCGCCCATTCCCCACGGCGCGGTCCTACGCGGAGGCCGCCTGCGACGGGTGCCCCGGCTCCTCCCCGATCCTGAACGTGCTGCTCAACCTGCGGGCCGACGGGTTCCGGCCCCGCGCCAGGCCGAGCCCGTGGCGCCATCCGCGCCAGAGGATACTCCGCTCGCTGGCGCTTCTCCTGTGGGAGCCCGGGGCCGCAACCGATCCCGCCCTGCGGGCGCGCATAGAGGGCGAGCTCAACGCGCGCGGATCAAACCCAGGCGACTGGGTCGCCGCCTACAAGCGCCTCTGGAGCCGGGTGAGGTGACGGACAGGGGGCCCGGTCACGGCATCTCATAGACCTCGAGGAGGGCGATGCCGGTCGTGCCGCTCACGCTGCTCACCTGCGCCGTGTAGGCGCCGGGAAGGAGCGTGACCATGACCGCGGAGTCCTTCGATGCCGCGGGAAGCGAGAAGGCCCCGACCGCGCCGAACGCGGCCTGGAGCGCCTCCGTCCCGCCCCAGACGTCATTGAAGCCCACGACGTTCTGATTCACGTCGAAAATGGTGAGCTCGGGGTCGGGCAGCGCCCCGGACACGGAATACGTCGCGAGGGCGGGACCGATGCCGCGGATGAGGAGCGTCATGCTCGAGGGCCCGGCGATCACGAATCCGACGGTGAGCACATTCGCTCCGCCGCCCGCCGATCCGCGGACAGATATGTTGACGTAGTTCGCGGTTGGCTGCGCGACGGTGTCGGCGTCGTACACCTCCAGCAGCACGACGCCCGTATCGCCGCCCTCACCCAGGACATCCGCAGTGTACGCGCCAACCGGGAGGCTGGACTCTAGCGCGGCGTCCAGGGAATTCGAGGGCAGCGCGAACGCGCCCGTCTGCGCAAACGCGGCGGAGAGGGCGGCCGTCCCGCCCCAGCCGTCATTGGTGGCCAGGACGGCCTGGTTCGCGCCGAACAGGGTGAGCTTCGGATCGGGAAGCACCCCGGTCACGCCGAAGGTCGCGAGCGTGGGGCCGACCGCGCGCACGAGCGTGGACTCGGAGCCCGTCCCTCCCACGACGAATCCAACCGTGAGCTCCCCGCCCCCCGTGCCGGTGAATCCGCGCGCCGAGACGTTGACGAGGCGGCTCGGAGCGCCGGCCGGGGTGACGGTCAGCGGTACCGGGTCCGAGTAGGCCGTCGAGAAGACGTTGGAGGCCACCAGGTCGTAGGTGCCCTCGTCCGAGTACTGCACGTTGGAGATCGTGAACGACGGGCCCGTCGCCCCGGGAATCGGGGACTGGTTCTTGCGCCACTGGTACGTGAGAGTCGCGTCCCCGGTCACGGCCGCAGTGAAGGTCGCCTGGCCGCCCACCGGCGTCGAAACGGGGGCCGGCTGGAGCACCACGCTCACGGGGACCGGCGGGCCCCCCGCCGCGTTCACCGTGAGGACGGCGCTCGAGCTCGTCACCGATCCCGCCGGATTGGCGATCACGACGGTGTAGGTGCCCGCGTTGCTGGCCGCCGCCGGCGAGAACGTCAGGCTGGGCGCGTTCGCCCCCGCGATAGCGACGCCGCCCACGTACCACTGATAGGTCACCGGGGGGGACGCGACCACGCCGACAATCAGCGTCGCCGTGCCTCCCCCGGTGACGGAGGTCGCGCTCGGCTGGTACTCGAAGATGGGTGCCTGGCTGGAGGGCGTCACCGTCAGGACTCCCCCGGTGCTCGTCGTCGAGCCGTACGGGTTCGTGACGACGGCCGAATAGGTGCCGGCGTCGCCCAAATGGACGGTCTGGAAGTTGAGCGTTGCCGTCGTGGCGCCCCCGATCGGCGCCCCGTCCTTGAACCACTGGTAGCTCAGCGGGCCGGTGCCGGACGCCCCGACCGTGAGCGAAACGTACGAGCCCGCGGCCGTGGCGGTCTTGAGCGGGGGCTGGCCCGTTATGACGGGCGGGACGAAGAGGGAGAGGATCGTGAGCGTGGCCGGCGCCGTCTCCGTGCTGCCCGTAGCGTTCGAGACGGTGACGGTGTAGTTTCCCGCGTCTGCCGGGGTCACTATGGCGAGCGTCAGCGTCGGCGCGGTCTCGCCGGAAATCGCGATCCCGTTCAGCGCCCACTGGTAGCTCAGCGCGCCGGTACCCGCAGCGGAGACGGAGAGCTGCGCCGTCGAGCCCACCGGCACGGACTCGGACAAGGGCGCGACGACGATCTGCGGGGCGACATTGCCCGCGTTGCCGGAGGTCGGGTCCGTGACCGCCAGCGTGAGGGTCGAGGAGGGTCCGGCGCCAAGGCCGTTCACCGCGCTCGCGGTCAGGGTGTAGCTCCCCGCTGTCGACGGGATGCCCGATATAAGCCCGTTTGTTGAATTGAGCGAAAGGCCGGCAGGCAGGCCGGTCACGACATAGCTCGAGGGGCTGTTGCTCGCCGTGAGCGAATAGGAGAGCGCGGTCCCGGCCGGCCCCGTTAGGCTGGTCGAGCTTGTGATCGAGGAGTAGTCGCCGATCGTCAGGACCAGGTTGCGCGGGAGGCAGGTGCCGTAGGAGTTGGTCGCCGTGAGGGCGATGGTCGCAACCTGCGGGGCGCTGGGCGTGCCGCTGATGACCCCGGTGGTCGCGTCGAGCGTGAGGCCCGAGGGAAGGGGCGCTGCCGTGAAGGAGGTCGGGCTGTTCGTGGCCGTGATGGTGTAGGTGAAGGCCGCGCCCGCTGGCGTGGACACGAGCGCCGCGCTGGTGAGGCCCGGCAGCGGGGCCGCGGGGCTTATGGTGATCATGAGGACCAGGATCGCCCCCTGGCTGATCGCGTTATTCGCGCTTATCGAGGTGAAATACAGGCCCGGTGTCGTCGGCGTCCCGACGATCTGGCCTCCCGACGAGGTCAGTCCCGGGGGCAGCTGGCCGTAGGTGTAGTTCGTCGGGTTGTTCGTCGCGGCAATCGTGTAGGTGAACGGGGACCCCACGGTCCCGGTGGCGGATCCGTTGCTCGTGATCACCGGCGAGCCGGGTGCGGGGGCCACCGTGATCACGTAGGGAAAGGGAGTGGTGGTCGAACCCAGCTGGAAATGGAGGTTTCCGTCGTAGGTGCCGACGGCGCCCGTCGTGCCGCTGATGATGCCGCTCGAGCTGTCGATCGAGAGGCCCGGCGGGAGGCTGTCCGCGGAGTAGGTCGTGCCCGAGGACTGCGGCGGGCTTGTCACGACCTGGAACGAATACGCCTGTCCGGCGACGGCATCGGGAAGAAAGGACTGCGCCCTGGCTGCGGTCGCCAGGCCGAGGAATGCGATCGCGAGCGTGAAAAGCCGGGCCATTGGTAGCTGGAGTCTGTTCATGGAGGTGGGTGGGTTGAATCCCGCGCGGAAAGGTGTGCCGCGCGCGCGTTCGACAATATGTGGATCCTGTTTGAACCCATTTATGCCGGGTAGTTGCCCGAATATGGGGCATCTACCCATGGGGAGCTCACCTACCCTCGTGCGGGCTAGGGACCTACCGGCTCCCGGACGCCAATGCGCGGACCCCCGCCAGCCTGCGGCGCCCGCGGCTAATCCCGCGGAATGCGTAATTCTACGTTTTGACTTCGGCGCCGGCAGCCCCCATGGTCACGGCCGCAGTATATACAGGGGCGTAAAAGGGATCCACCCTGCACGACAAACTTCTTGGGAGAACGAATTCGTGCAGGGTGGCCTGCAGTGCCCCACAAATAAATCCTCCGGTTTCGGGAGGAGGTCTCGATGAGTCCTGCTGGGGCGAAATCTGGACCCTGTGATTTTGCCGTCAATGAACGTCAGGCCTCGGGCCTCAGGTTGACGATCTTTTAGCAGGATTTTGCCCTTCCCGGCGGCCGGCCGGGTCCCGTTAGCTCCTGGGAATGATCAATTTGACGGCGGCTTGAGTCCCTGGATCCAGCCTCCGCCGTTCTGCTTGTAGGCCTGCAGGCCGCGGTCGCCCATGACCGCCGTGATCTGGGCCGAAGCCTCGTCGGCAAGGGCCGCCAGCTGGCTGTTCTTGTCCGCCGCGGAAAGCCCCGGGTCCTTGCGGATCGCGTCGGCGCGCTTTGTGATGTCGCTTTGCACAGACACCACCTGCTGGGTCGCCGCCGCGGGCAGTGCGAGCCGGTCCACGAGCCGGCTCACCTGAACGTAATTCGGATCCGACTCCACCTTGTATTCCGCCGCACGTTCGGGGCCGATGGCATCCTGGATCTTGGCAAGGAGGTCCGCCTTGTGGGCCTCCTTCTCCTTGATCTGGTCAGGGGTGAGTTGCTCCTCCGACGAGCCGTACTGGCTGTCGAAATCCTGCTGGACCTTGAAGATGGCGCGAAACTCGTCCTCTGTCGGGTTGAATGCGCTGAGCGTGGAGCGCAGCTCGTACGAGACATTGCTGGTTCGAAGCTGGTACTCGAACAGCTCGTCAGGCGAAAGTTCCGCGGCTATCTCGGACTTCTGCTCCTTCTGGAGATAGTCCATCTTCTCCTTGTCCTCGGGAAGCATGACCCCGTTCGTGGCGCCGAAGACGTCGTTCCTCATTTCGTTGTAGTCGGCGCTGATCGCCTGGATGCGGTCGTATTTCTCCCGGGTCAGCCCCATCGTGGTGTCCGCTCGGAATGCGTTTCCAAACGGGTTGCCCGGGTCGTCGTCCGTCCCGACGAGTTCCTTGATCTTCTTGTTCTCCTCGATGCTGAGGATGCGAAGGGCCGCCATCGTCTTGGGGTCGAAGCTCCCGAATCGCGCGGTCCAGTAGGGCCTTGAACCCACCTGGTCCACAAGCTCCTTGCGCCGCGCATGAAGCTGCTCGTCGAGCTGCGCCTTCACGATGGCGCGAATGACGCCAGGCGATAACCCGGCCGCGCGCAGGCGGGCGACCAGGGACTTGAGGTCCTCCCCCTTCAGGACTGCCAAGTTCCCGGCGCCCAGCTGCGCGCCAGACGTGTCCGGGATGGCCGATGACCGGATCGCGGGGGCGGGCGGCCCGGCCGGACTGTTTGCCCCAAGATGGAACAACGAGGGCGCGTTAACCGCGACCATCGCCAACAGGGCTGCGTTGACAGCCAGCGATGCCGCTAGGATCAGGTTCGAAGCTTTCATGGCCACGGGCGGGTCCTATCAAACCTGAATTCCCCCCGGAGGCAACGCCGGGGCAAGGGGATCGGGCCCCCGGTCCGCCTCTTTGGGGGCCGAATGCGGGCACCAAATCCCACGGTTGCAGGCGCAGGCCGCTCCGTGTAGGGTTCCCTCCAAGATGCGGCCCATACCCCTCGTTGCCTGCGCAGTCCTGTCGGCTTTGATTCCGGGCGCCTGTCCCGCCCAGACTGAGGGTGGCCTGCGAATAGAGATGAAGGACTTCGGCCAGAATGCCCCGGGCTGGACGGGCTTCGCGCAGAGGGACGAGATTCGCCCGAAATTCTCCGTGGACACCGCCCACTTCCGCTCGGCTCCCGATTCGCTGGCGATTTCCGGTGACGGCAACCCCCTGGAATACGGGGGCTGGGGCCACGTCGTCGGCGGCATCGCGCCCGGCAAGTACTACAGGCTTACGGCCTACTACCGCGCGGATTCGGTCCCCGACGAGCGCAGGCAGGTCGTGGCCCGCCTCAACTGGCTGGACAAATCGGGAAACGGGGCGGGCCGCCCAGACTACGCCTATGAGACCTCGGCCGCCGGTGACTGGACACGGGTGACGATGCTGGTGCCGGCGCCGGAAGAGGCCGCGAGCGCGAGGATCGAGCTTATCCTCGGCTGGGCGCCCAAAGGAACCGTCTGGTGGGACGACGTCACCTTGGAGGAGGCACCGCGTCCGCCCGACCGCTGGGTGCGCGTCGGGACCGTGTCCCTTCATCCCAAGAACGACCCGGACAACGTGGGCGCCTGGCTCCGGCAGATCGACGAGATCGCCAAGGAAAAGCCGGACATCGTCTGTCTCGGCGAGGCGATCCTCAACGAGGGCATTTCCTTGGACTACCTCGCGAAGGCCGAGCCGATTCCCGGCCCGAGCACGGCCCGGCTCGGCGAGAGCGCCCGAAAATACGGGATGTACATCGTCGCGGGCCTGATCGAGCGCGACGGCCACGCCGCGTACAACACCTGTGTCCTCATAGACAGGCACGGGAACGTCGCGGGCAAGTACCACAAGGTCTACCTTCCCCGCGAGGAGATCGAGGGGGGCCTCATGCCGGGCGACTCCTGCCCCGTCTTCGATACCGACTTCGGCCGGATCGGCATGATGGTCTGCTGGGACGCGGAGTACATCGAGCCCGCCCGCGCGCTCGGCGCCCAGGGCGCCGAGATCATCCTCGTCCCCGCTGCGGGCGGGTACATGACGCTCCTCAAGGCCCGGGCGTTCGAGAACCACCTCTTCGTCGTCTCGTCGGGGTACGGCGTCGAGTCGTCGATTATTGACCCGGAGGGCGAGGTCCTCTTCCAGACCATGGACTCGGGCGTGAACAAGGTGATCGCCGTGAACTTGCAGAAGCGCTTCACCGAATGGTGGGTCGGGGACATGCGCCCGCGGTTTCATAAGGAGATGCGCCCCGATCTCCTGGCCCCCGGGCAGCCCGGCCATTAGCTCGTCGACGGGCGCGCTTCGGGCCCCTCACGGCTCGCTCAGCGTGAAGACGATCGGCACCTGCATGCGGACGTTGACGGCGCGGCCGTCCTTCCGGCCCGGCCGGAACTTCCACTTGCCGACCGCCGTGCAGGCGGCCTCCTCGAAGTCGCGCTGGCTCGAGTGGACGGCGGTCGCGTTGCGCACGTTGCCGCTGGGATCCACGATGAATTCGACCGTGGCCTCGCCCGAGATGCCGTTTCGCCTCATGCTCTCCGGGTAGACGGGGCGGGCCATGTATTTCGCGACGGGCCGCTCGTCGAGCTGGGACAGGTTGAACGTGGGCGGGCCCTCCGGCCCCGTCCTGCGGTCCACGGGAATCTTGGTCAAGGTGTTGTCGATCACCGCGGGAGGCGGCTCGATAGGCACCGTGAAGGGATTGTCCGGCCTTGGCTTCACAGGACTGTCAGGGATTTCTGGCGGGCCGATGTCGGGCTTCGTCTCCTTCAGGAGCGGGTCCACCTCGACGGCGACCGGGGGATCGGGCTCGATCGTGAAAGCAGGCAGGAAGTCGGTCCGCGCCGTGGCGTGGACGGGGGGAATGAAGTGCGTGATCTCGCCGAGCCGCGCGACACCGACGACGATCAGGACGGAGCAGATGGCCGCGAAGATGAGGTTGCGGCGCCTCATGGCGCCGAAGGTCTCCATGAGCTCCGCCCTCCTCTCCTCCGAAAGGCGCAGGGTCTCCATGTCGGGGGCCACGGCCTCCGCGGCGAGCCTCTGCATCGCCTCGACGCGCCGCCGGAAGGCCGCCAGCTCCGGCTTCGCGGCGGCCAGCCCCTCGAGCTCCGCCCGCTCCGACGCCGAGGCCTCTCCGGCGATCCAGGCCACGATCCGGGTCTCGACCTCGGAAAGGGCGTGGCTCCCAGCTCCCCCGTTTGTTGCGCCGTTGTTCATGGTGGCCTCCTATCCCTCGCTCCCCTCGATGCCCGCGCGGCGCAGGCCGTCCAGGAGCCCCTTCAGCACTTGGTGCAGCCGGAACCCGACATTCCCCACGCTCAGTCCTGTCCGGCTGCTGATCTCCTGGTATTTGAGGCCCTCCTGGAACTTGAGGCTGATCAGGTTGCGGTCCTCCTCTGGCATCTCGGCGAGGAGCATGCGCACGATCCCGACGGCCTCGCTCCGTCCGAGCAGGTCCCGGGGCAGGCTCTCCTCCTGCTGGGCCCTTTCCTCATCCAGCTCGGCCTCGGGCCGCGAGTCCCTCAGGTGGTTCAGCGCGAGGTTCCGGACGGTCCGGTAGAGCCAGCCCCTCGGATTCTCGACCTCGCCCCAGGCCTTGTGCAGCCGAAGGAAGGCCTCCTGCACCAGTTCCTCGGCGACGATCCGGCGGTGCACGATCCCGATCGCAAAATGAAGCAGCGCGCTCTCCTCGGACTCAAAAAGGGCGGCGATGGTCTTGGGGGCTGGGTTCATGTCCTCGGCCTGCGGTTCGGCGGAGTCCGCGGCTGCCGGAACGGCCGGCGCGCCCTGGAACATCACCGCTGCATGGGGGTTGGTAAGCGACATAAGCATGACTCCATCCAACAATAAAGACACGCGGCGGGGATTTTCCTTAGAGGAAATCCACGCGATCGGCGGGGCCTGCGCCCGCCTTGATCCATCCGGCCGCCCCTATTGCGACGCGTAGGAGATCCGCCAGACGACTCCGCCGCCGTCGTCGGTCACGAGGAGCGCGCCGTCATGGGCCACGGCGACCCCCACCGGCCGCCCCCAGACGCTGGTGTTGTCGACCACGAAGCCGATGAGGAAGTCGTCGTACTCGCCGGTCGGGACGCCGTCCTTCACGCGCACGCGCACGACCTTGTATCCCGTCCTCGAGTTACGGTTCCACGACCCGTGGAAAGCCGCGAAGGCGTCCCCGCGGTATTCCGCCGGGAAGGCGGCGACGCCCGACCTGGCCGTGTAGAAGGTCATCTCCAGCGAGGCCGAATGCGCCTGCACGGGCACGTCCGGCACGATTGCCACACCCGCAAGGTCAGGCCGCTCGCCCGCGTGGCGCGGATCCTCGTGGTTGCCCATGTAGTACCACGGCCAGCCGTAGAATCCCCCCTCCTTCACGCGCGTGACGTAGTCCGGGACGAGGTCGTCGCCCAGCTCGTCGCGCTCGTTCGTCGACACCCAGAGGTCGCCCGTGTCCGGGTTGACCGCGAGGCCCACGCCGTTGCGTATCCCGGTCGCGAACGTGTGGAGCGGCACCTTGCCCTCGGGATCCGACACGAGGACGTCGGCGCGGTTGGTCTCGGGGCCCCAAGCGGCCCCGCGCCCGTGCACCGCCTCCCACACGCGGATCTCCTCGGGGCTCTTTTTTGACATCTCTTGGGCCACGTTCGACCCGGAGCCGTCCGATACGAACATGCGCGTGCCATCCAGCGAAAACTGCACGTCGCGCGTGCTGTGGCCGCCGCCATTGTGCGGCGCGAGGACCGGGATGATGACCTGCGCCTCGCCCCGCGCCTTCACGTCGCCTCCCTGGTAGGGAAAGCGCACGACGGAGTCCTGGTTGGCGACGTAGACCCACTTCGCCTCCCCGGTGTTCGGATAGAACGCGATGCCGAACGGCCCGGTCAGGCCGGCCGCGAAGACCTCGTTCAAGGTCGGCGCGTCCGCGCCGTCCGCGGTGCGCAGGACGCGGATGCGGCCCTCGCGGGTCTCGGCTATGAATATGTCCCCGTTCGGTGCCGTGCGCAGGAGCCGGGGCCCCGAGAGGCCGGTGACGAACGGCCGTACCGTGAAGCCCGGCTGCACCGAGAGGGATGCGCCGTCGGGCCGGTCGACCACCTTGGGGCCGTTGCCCGCCGACGTGGTGGCGTAGGGCGCGGGAAGCATCGCGACATCCACCGAATGCATCTTGCCGGGAAAGTCGTTGCGCCAGTCGTGGGAGTCACCGGCCGCCGTCGCAACCGATGTCTCCCCGCTTCCGCCGCCCTTGGCCGTGAGCGTCGTCAGGAAGGCGATGATGTCCGCGCGCGATGAGGCGCTCGGGACCGGGATCGGCATCGTGGTCCCCGGGACGGCGGCCGAGGGGGCGCTGAGGAAGCGGTCCAGGGTCGCCAGTTCCCAGGTGAGGCCCGATCCGCGCAGTGCCTTCGAGTAGTTGAAATTCGCAAGGGACGCGGCGGGCCGCCCCACCACGCCGACAAGGCTCGGGCCCTGCCCGGAGACGGCAAGGTTGCCGGCCCCGAGGGCCGAGGCGTGGCAGAGCGCGCAGCTCTGCTGGAAGAGCACCTTCCCGTTTGCGGGGTCACCGGGCGCCTGGGCGGCGGCGCTGAGGGCGGACAGGAGAGCGCCGCCGAGGGCGAGCGCGGGAGCGGGGGATTTCATGGGGAGGGAGGTCTTTGGCTTTCAGTCCCACGCGGATGCGCCGCTGGGCCACTCTATATAGGCGACTCCTTTTCCCGAATCTTTCAAGGCTGGACCGGGCTTTTTCGCAATTCCATGTCCCTCCCAATCCCCGGGCCCAGCGCAATCTCGCCTATTGGGGGCAAAGCGTGCACAACCCATCCGCCCGGCCACCGTCTTTCCATTCGGCGCCCCTCCCCCTATCCCCCGTGAAGTCTGCAGCCCTGTTGACCGCCGTCGCCCTCGGAGTCTCGGGATGCTCGTCCCCGGACCCGTCGAAGGATCCCAAGGACGTGGCCGTCTCGGTCTCGGCCGTTAACTATTCCCAGCTTTCGAACGAGGACCTCTACGCCCGGGTCAATGCGCCCGACAATTACCAGCCGGAGCCACCGGCTCCTGTCGTCTCGTTCAAGCCCCTCTACTATCTCATGGTGCCCGGGGAGGTTTACCCGAGCGACGTGCCGATGGGCTCCGTCTACCACGAGCTCGAGCTGGCCCTCGAGCCCAGGCGCTACTTCAACGTGATCTACCAGATGAGGGCGGGACACACGCCCCCGCGGATCGACTATATCCTGCGCGTGCACTACGGCGGGCGAAAGTGGCAGATCCCGACTGTGCGGCCGGACCGGATCGCGTGGGGCAACGACGGGATGGTATCCGAAAGGTACATGAGCCAGCTGGCCAGCAACAGCCTGTTCGACCCTCGCGTCGGGCTGACCGCGGATGAGGCGTTAAGAATGCGCAGTCTGTTCGCGATGCCCATGGGGGGCAGCGCGGGGATTGCCAATGGCCAGGGGACCGCCCCCCTCACACCCGCCGAACTCAACTCGACCGAAACCTCCCTGGGCGCGCAACCCGCCAGGGATTTCTGCCTGATCGTGGTCGAGGCCTTCAAGTTCGAGGACGTCAAGACCATGGACAGGAAGGCCCCGTGCACGTGGGCCACGTTCATCGCGGTGCCCGACCTCACTTCCGACAAATTCTCGAGCGTGCTCCGGGGCATGCTGACCGCCGCCAGCCCCTATTTCGGGACGACGACGACCGGGCTCCAGGTTTACGACGTTCCGCTCGGAAAGGTCATCCTCGGGAACCCCGTCGAGGTCGCCCCGCCAGCTAAGGACGCCGGCAACGCACTGCCGAGCGACCCCTCGGTCCATTTCAGGCCCTAGGCTGGCAGCCGCAGCACGAACCTGGCACCGCCCCCCGGCGCCTCGCCGACCGAGGCCGAGCCCCCGTGGGCCTCGGCCACCGCGCGGACGAGAGTGAGCCCGAGCCCCAGGCCCCGCTGCGAGCGGCTCGCGTCGCCCCTGTAAAGGCGCCGCCAGACGGCCTCGCGCTCGCCGGCCGGCACCCCGGGCCCGGTGTCGCTCACGGCCACGGTCACCGCGCCCGGCTCCCTCGCGGCAACGATCGAGACGCGGCCCCCATCGGGCGTGTACTTGAGCGCATTGTCGACCAGGTTGGACAGGGCCTGGCTGATCCGCACTGGGTCGCCGTCCAGCTCGGCCGCGCCCGGGACCTCGACGGTCACCTTGATGTTCTTCGCCTCGGCCACCTCCCGGTAGAGGTCGGCGGCGCGGTTCACGAGCGTGCGCATGTCGACCCGCTCGCGCCGCAGCGCCAGGACCCCGGCCTCCGCGGCCGAGACATCGAGCAGCGCCTCCAGCAGGTGGAGCACGTGGTCCGTCTCGTCGATGCATGACGCGAGCGCCGAGCGTGCGTCGGCCGGGTTTCCCCCGTCCCTGAGCGAGACCTCCGCCGTCCCGCGCAGGCGGGTGAGCGGCGTGCGCATGTCGTGGGCGAGGTTGTCCAGCGTCTCACGGAGCACGCGGACATGGTCGGAATTCTTGTCGAGCAGAGTGTTCAGTTGCCTGGCCAGCACGGCGAGCTCGCCGCTGCCCGAGGCGTTCGGGATGCGGGCCGCGAAGTCGTCCTCGTCGATGATGCGCCGCGCGGTGGCTGCGACCAGCCGCAGGGGGCGCGTCGCGCGCCAGGCGAGGAACGTGCCCGCGGTGAGGGAAAGGATGAGCGCCACGGCGCCCACGCCGGCGAAGTCCCTCCGGAGCGGGGCGAGGAGGACGGCCCGGCTGTCGCCGCTCCTTGCCACCTGGATCAGCCGCCCGTCGGAGAGCACGCGCGAGGCGACGGCGACGTCGCGCGCCTCGTCCCGCGGGATCCTCACCGAGTGGATCTCCTGCGCGTTCCACCCGCCCCACCCGTCCGGGACCAGGCGCCGCTCCACCTGGGGGTCGACCCAGTCTGACGGGACGGTCGCGAAGACGGTCGAGCCGTCGGGCCCGAGCAGGCGCACGAAGAGCGAGCGCACCTCGGGCGAGGCGTCGGCGCTCAGGCGCGCGCGCAGCTCGAAGGCGCCGCCGTGCTCGTAGGCCAGCGCGTAGGCCTCCGCGCGCTGCTCCACGGCGGCGCGGTCCCGCTCCTCGAGCGAGCGGGCCAGGGCGAAGTAGAGGACGCCGAAGAGCGCGCAGGCCCCAGCGGCGAAGACCATGGCGTAGATCGCGGCGAGCCGGACAGCGAGGGACTGGCGGATTCCCTCAAGCATGGGGACGGAACACGTAGCCCACGCCCCGGAGGGTCTCGATCCGGCTGTGGTCGGGGTCGACCTTGGCCCTCAGCCTGTGCATGACCACGTCGACCACGTTGGTCTGCGGGTCGAAGCCGTAGTCCCAGACGTTCTCAAGGATCTTCGTCTTGCTGACGGGATGGCCTGCGTGCCTCAGCAGGAAGGCGAGGAGCGAGAACTCCCTCGGCTGGAGCTCGACGGGATTTCCCGCGCTCGTCACCTCGCGGGTCACGAGGTCAAGCGAGACGTCGCCGGACGTCAGCCGGGTGGCGTCGGGCGCGTGGGTTGCCCTGCGCACGAGCGCCTGGATTCGCGCAAGGAGCTCCGAGAACGCGAACGGCTTCGTGAGGTAGTCGTCGGCGCCGCTCTCCAGTCCGCGGACCCGGTCCTCGACCGCGCTCCGGGCGCTGAGGAAGAGCACCGGGACCCGGCTCCGGGCCGAGCGCAGCCGCCGGACGAGGCTGAGCCCGTCGAGGCCCGGCAGCATCACGTCGACGACCGCGGCGTCGTAGCCCGTGCTCTCGGCCAGCGCGAGGCCCGTCTCGCCGTCCCGCGCGTGGTCGACCGCGTAGCCGGCCTGCTTCAGGCCGCGCACGACGAATGAGGCGATCTTGGCATCATCTTCGACCACGAGGACGCGCATGGGGCTACAGTGGACGAAGGGGGGTTCTTTGCAAAGCTGCGACTGGCCGGGGCGAAAAAAAACGGACACCGGGCCCGTCTACTGGCACCGATGTCCGTCAACACCAACCAACGCTAAAGTCTGTGTATCTGGATTTCAGGGGGCCTCGCCGCCGGCCGGCCCCGTCTCGTCGACGACGACGTAGACGGTGCTTCCGTGGGACCAGAGCTTGAGGAGCGTCTTCCTGTTCGAGTCACCCGAGCTCAGGTCGACGGCGTCCTTGGACGAAGTCACCGGATGGCGGTTGATCTCAAGGATCACGTCCCCCTCGCGAAGTCCCGCGCGGGCGGAGGCCGAGCCCGGGTCGACGCTCGTTATGACCGCGCCGGAGAGCCTTTCGGGGAGCTCGAGCTCGCGCCGGGCGTTGGCGTCGATGTCGGCGACGCCGACGCCGTTAAGCACTCCCTTGTCGTCGCCCTGGGCCAGCTCATCTCCTGCGCCGCGCCCGTCGCCGTTCGGCTTGGTCGCGGTCGTCAGGGAAATGTGGTCCGTCCTGCCGTCGCGAAGGACGTCCAGCGCCACCTTCGTGCCCGGCGGGTTCTCCCCGACCGTGAGGCTAAGGCGGCTGGCGGAGTCGATCGGCTGCCCGTCGACGGCTGTGATGACGTCGCCGCTCTTGAGGCCGGCGCTTGCGCCGGGAGTGCCGGGCTGCACATCCGTGACGATCGCGCCGCTATGGGCCGTGAGGCCGAACGAGTCGGCGAGGCCGGGCGTCAGGTCCTGGATCCCGATGCCGATGAAGCCGCGGACTACCTTGCCCTTGGAGGCGAGGGTCTCGGCGACGTTGCTGACAATGTCCGAGGGCACCGCGAGGCCGACGCCCTGGAAGCCGCCGCTGTGGCTGAGTATGGCGGTGTTGATGCCGACCAAGCGCCCCTCGACGTCCACGAGCGCCCCGCCGGAGTTGCCCGGGTTTATGGCCGCGTCCGTCTGGATGAAGTCCTCGTACTTGAGGCCGATTCCGGCTCTCCGGCCGGTGGCGCTCACGATCCCGGTCGTGACGGTCTCGCCGATGCCGAAGGGATTGCCGATCGCGAGCACGCGGTCGCCCACCTCGACGTTGCGGCTTGGGGCAAACGTTATGGCCGGCAGGTCCTTGGCCTGCACCTTGATGACCGCGACGTCCGTCTGGGGGTCGCGCCCGATCACCCGGGCCGAGAGCTCGCGGCCGTCGGAGAGCGTGACCGTGACCACCTTTGCGCCGTCGACGACGTGGTTGTTCGTCACGATGTAGCCGTCCGAGCTTATGATGACGCCCGAGCCAAGCCCGCTCTCAGGCGCTTCCGGGCGGGCCTGCATGTGGCCGCCGAAGAACCGGCGCAGCGCCGGGTCATCGAATCCCGGTGGAAGGCCTCCGCCGTCGCCGCCCGATTCCATCGAGGCGGGGCTTGCCTTCATCTGCACCGTCACCTTGACGATGCTGGGCGCCACGCGCTTGACGACGCCGGAGAAGCTCGCGGCCTCGATAGGCCCGCGATTGACGGTCGCATTGTCCTCCTTGAGGACAAGGCCGGCCTTGCCGGGAGCCGCGACGTCGATGGCGGCCACTAGGCCGGCCGTTGCAATGAGAAAGGCGCCGGCCAGGGCCGCGCGCCTGAGGAGAGTTGTTCGGGATTCGTTGTTCATGAGGGTCGCGCAGTGTCGCATGCGACCCTTTCCCGGGCCTTTCCGGGGGATTACAGAATTGTAATTCCGGCGGCCCGGGCGTCGCCCCGGGAAGGGCGCGTTCCCGGCCATCGAGGCGCCCTCCATTCCTGCTTGTCTCGTTTTCGATCAGGATCCCAATGTACGCACCTCTAGCATCAGGATGTGATAGGAATTCCTCTCTTGCCCCCATGATCGCCCCTCCCATCAAATCGCCCCGGTTTTCCCGCACGGCCCTGATGGGACTGGGCTGCCTCGTCGCCCTGGCTTCAGCCGGGTACGCACAGGACCAGTCCGCCGCCGCCGGCGTCAATGGTACCCAGCTGCACAGGGTGGTGAGCGCCTCGGACCAGGCATTTCGCTATCAGGGGCGGCTCGACCTCACGGACCCGGCCGCGCCCGTGGTGGCATGGGAGTCGAGCCGAATCTCGGTGGATTTCAGGGGAGAGTCGCTTTCGCTGCTCTTCGGGCCGGCCACCGGCCAGAACTTCTTCGATGCCAAGGTCGACGATGAGAGCAGGATAGTCCCGGTCGAACCGAAGCCTCAGTCCACATTCGTATGGCCTGGATCCCTCGGCCCGGGACTCCACCACCTGGTGCTGGTCAAGCGCACCGAGGCATCGGCGGGCTCGGCGGCCTTCAGGGGAATCGAGATTGGAACAAACGCGACCGTTGAGAAGCCCGTCGCCGCCACAGCGTCCCTGAGGATGCTGTTCTTGGGGGATTCGATCACTGCCGGGGCCTGCGACGAGGACGGCGCGGTCGACCAGTGGGATGATCGCCGCACTCACGACGCCGAGATGAGCTACGCGGCCCTGACGGCTGATGCATTCGGGGCCGACTTTGAGAACATCTCCGTCAGCGGAATAGGCATCGTCACGGGATATGTCGACGTGACGTATGGCGAAATCTGGGACCGCCTCTATCCGGCACACGGAGCCCCCAAGGCCGACCTGACCGCCTGGCGCCCCGACGTCATCTTCCTCAACCTTGGCGGCAACGACACCTCCTTTTCCAAGGGCAAGGGAAGGCCATTCCCCGCGTCCTTTGCCTACAGCTATTTCAGACTCGTGACCGAGGTGCGCTCCGCGTATCCCGGTGCCGAGTTGGTCATGCTTCGCGGGGGCATGAGCGAGACCGAAACGGATCCCGTGCTCATCGCCGCCTGGACGGACGCCGTTGGGCGGGTCGAGGCGCAGGACCGCCGTTCCACGCATTTCGTGTTCGTTCATTACACGGATCTTCACCCGCGCGTGGCCGATCACCGGATCATGGCCTCCGAATTGTGCCAATGGCTGCGCGGCCAGCCCTTCATGGCGCCTTTCAGGGCTGCGAATTGAGGCAGCCAACAGGAACGGCTAAACCCGGCTCGCCGCGCCGTCGAATCGCTTGACCCGAGGAGATCCTTAATCGTCGAAATCGCCCCGGACGAGTAAAACGTTGATCCGATCTGAGCGTGCCGCGTAGGATCGCCCGCCTGCCGATCTGCCGGCGGAGCGGCAAGAGAAACCTGATCCCCCTTCGTCCCACCCGTTTCGAAAGAGCCGGAAAGATTCCACGGACATGAGGTTTGCACTGCGGCAGCTGGCCAAGAGCCCGGGATTCATGTTCACCGCCCTGGCGACGCTGGCCCTGGGCATCGGCGTGAACACCACGGCGTTCACGGCGCTCAATCGGCTGCTTCTCCAGGCGCTGCCTTTCCGGGAGCCCGACCGGCTTGTGCAGATATGGGGGACCGCGCCCCGCAATGACTACCAGGGGATCTCACCGGGGGACTATTTTGACCTTCGCGACGACAACTCCGTGTTTGAGGACGTCACGGCCTACGTGCCCTACGCCTCCGACAGTCTCGCCGAGCCGGGGCAGCCGGCGGCCTACCTATCCACCATCCATTCGACCGCGAACTTCTTCAGGATATTCGGCATACAGCCCCAGCTGGGCCGCACATTCACGCCTGACGAGGAGGCGCACCTGGCGGATGTCGGCCTCGTCGCCAATTCCTACTGGCACGAGCACTACGGCGCCGACCCGAATATTATTGGGCGCACCGTCCGCCTGAACGCAAAGACGGTGACGATCGTCGGCGTCCTCCCGGCCCGCCTGGACGACCCGACGCTCTTTGACCGGCGGGTTTCCTTTTGGCTATTGGATCCGACCGCGATCAATCATGACCTCAGGACCTTGAACTGGTACCGGGTTGCGGCGCGCCTGAAGCCCGGGGTCACGCTGCACCAGGCCCAGGCAAACCTGCTGTCGATCGGCCGCAGGCTCGCCCATGACTATCCGAAGACCAACGGCAAGCGCGGCTTCAGGGCCACGGAATACCCGACGAACAACATGGGGGACGTGGGCTCGGAGATGACGTGGCTGGTGATGGTCCTTGCCGGTCTCGTCCTCGTGATCGCCTGCGTGAACCTGGCCAACCTCCAGCTGGTGCGGACCACGCGCCGCTCGCAGGAAATCGCAATCAGGCTTGCCCTGGGATCCTCGAGGATGCGCATCGTGGGGATGCTCCTCCAGGAGAGCTTCTTGCTGTCGCTCGGCGGGGCGCTGCTGGCCCTGCTGGTGGGCAAATGGAGCAACATGTACGTCGCCAAGTACTTTGGGATCGATATGCCGTTCGATCTGCGCGTGATCGGCTTCACATTCGCGGCCGCCGCGATCACCGGAGCCGTGTTCGGGGCATTCCCGGCCTGGACGGCGTCCCGTGAGGACGTGGGCTCCGCGCTCAAGTCGAGCGGCCGCGGCAGCACCTCGGGCAGGGCGCGCCATTGGTTTCGGCAGGGGCTTGTCGTGCTGGAGCTCGTGCTCGCGCTGACCGTCCTCAGCGGGGCGGCCTTTTTTGTAAGCGGGATCTACAAGCTGACCCACCAGGACCTGGGCTGGACCGCCGACCACACCCTCGTCGGGGAGATCACGCTCGATCACGACCATTACGGCGAGCAAGGGGACATAAGGTCGGTCGCGTTCAGCGACCGGTTGAAGGAGGTGCTCGAGGCGCTTCCGGGGGTCCAGCAAGCGGCGGCGGGACAGGGGTTCCCCGCCTATGGCGGCGGGGACACCCCCTACAGGGTCGAGGGCCAGCCCGCCCCGGAACAGGGGCGAGAGGAATACGCTGCTTCGCTCAACGTCGGGCCCGGATACCTCGGGATATACGGCATTGCCATTGTCAAAGGCCGCGACTTCAACGAACGGGATCGGCAGGGCTCGACGCCGGTGGTCGTCATCAACGAAGCCATGGCGAAGAAGTGCTGGCCGGGCGAGAACCCGATAGGAAAGCGGCTTGGCGGTGCGGATCCCGCGAATCCGAACTGGGCCGAGGTTGTCGGCGTCATGAAGGATTTTCGCGGGGTATTCGACATGGTGTTTGGAAATACCACCAGACTGAGAATGTATCGGCCATGGGCCCAGAACAGCCACAGGTTCGTGAGCTTCCACATGCGCACGGCGGGACCGCCGGAGGCGATGGAGAAAAGCGTCAGAAAAGCCGTGGCAACCCTTGTGCAGGACATCGCCCTTAGCGACCTGACGCCGGGCTCGGTGATCGTCCAGGAGAACCTCTCGTACTTCACATTCCTCCGCAAGGCGCTGATCGAGCTTTCCGCCCTCGGACTCCTGCTTTCCGCGGTGGGAATCTACGGGGTCGTCGCCACGCTTGTGTCGGAGCGAACGAAGGAGATCGGCATCCGGATGGCATTGGGCGCCCAGCCGGAGGCGCTGGTCTGGCTGTTTCTGAGGAACGGACTGGTGCTTTCGCTCATGGGCGCCGCGGCGGGGGCGGGCGTTGCATTTGCACTGGTCCGGATCCTGACGCGAATGCTCCCCTTCCTTCCGGGGTTCAACGCGTGGTACATCGCGCCGGTGGCGATCTTCCTTGTGGTTGTGGCCCTTGTTTCATGCTGGCTGCCGGCGCGGCGAAGCACGCGGGTAAATCCGACGATCTCCCTGAGGTCGGAATAGGGGTAACGCCTGCCGTGAAATTTGCCTTCCGCCAGTTGCTCAAGAGCCCCGGGTTTACAGTGATCGCGCTAATAACTTTGGCTCTTGGCATTGGCGTCAACACGACGGCATTCACGGTCTTGGAGCGCCTCCTTTTGCAGCCGCTCCCCTTCCCGGATTCCGGCCGCTTGGTGCAGGTCTGGTCTACTTCGCCAAAATGGCAGTATCTGCCGCACTCGCCGGGCGACTACTATGACGAGAAGGAGGGAAATAGCGTCTTTGAAGGAATGGGCGTCTACTGTACTTACGGCAATACGAGCTTCGCGGATCTCGGGCAGCCCCCGACGCTCGTGAACGGGAACGCGGTCGATGCCGATTTTTGCCCTGTGATGGGCATCACCGCATCGCTGGGCCGCACGTTTTCCCATTACGACCAGACGAATGAGTCTGATTCGCACACGCAGTACATCATGCTGAGCAATTCCTTCTGGCATCAGCACTTTGGCGCGGACCCCGGTGTTGTCGGCCGGACGGTGAAGCTCACCGGCTTCGAGGTCATCATCGTCGGCGTGGTTTCCCCGGCATACGACGACGCCGGCCTGTTCGGTCGCCGGATCGACATCTGGAGCCTGGAGGCGCCGAACGTGTCCCGGAACGACCATGAACATGCGTGGTACCAAGTCGCAGCCCGATTGAAGCCCGGCATAACGGTTGAACAGGCGCAGGCGCAGATGACGACTATCGCCGTCAGGTTGGCGCATGATCATCCAAAGACCGAGGCCCAGCGGGGCCTTAAAGTAGTCCGATACCCGACCGATTCGGTCGACGAATTGGGGCGAAGCATGACGTGGATGATCATGGGCCTGACCTCGGCGGTACTGCTCATCGCCTGTGCGAACCTTGCCAACCTTCAGCTTGTGCGCGCGACCGGCCGCACCCGGGAGTTTGGCATCCGCATGGCGCTGGGCGCCCCTCGGGGCGAGCTGATGCGCATGCTGCTGACGGAATGCCTCATGCTTTCTTTTGCCGGGGGAGCCTTGGGACTCATAATCGCAAAATGGGCAAACTCATACCTGGCGGCCTTCTTGGAGCGCGATATGCCGCTCGATCCTCGCGTCCTGGGCTTCACCTTTTGCATCGCGGCCCTCACGGGTGCGGTCTTCGGAACGTTTCCGGCATGGCTCGCCTCGCGCGCGGACGCGAACGCGGCGCTTAAGCAAGGCGGACGAAGCGCAACCACCGACCGTTCCCGGCACCGCCTCCGGCACAGCCTTATCGTGGGGGAATTGGCGCTCGCGCTCATTCTGCTCACCGGCGCCGGCTATTTCATCCAGGGGATCCGGCAGATTTCGCACCGGCAGCTGGGCTGGCGTCCAGAGAATGTGCTGGTCGGAAACGTCTGGCTTCCGGACCGGTACGGCGGCGAAGGTAGTGACAAGAACCGCGCATTCGGCACCCGTTTCCGGAGCAACCTTTCGGCGCTGCCCGGCGTTGACCAGGTCGCGATCAGCCGGACATCCCCAGCCTGGGGCTTCAGGAACGTCGCATTCGAGATCGAGGGCCGCCCTCCCCCGCCCCTAGGCCAGGAGCCGCTCGCGTATACGGATGACGTCTCGCCGGGCTATCTCAAGACTTACGGGATGCGCCTCCTGCAGGGGAGGGAGTTCACCGACGCGGACCGACTCGGCGGGGCCGCCGTGGCCATCATCAATTCTGCCATGGCCGAGAATTACTGGCCGGGCGAAAGCCCCCTCGGGAAGAGAATCCGCGAAGCCAATTCCTCGCACCCCGAATGGATCGAGATAGTCGGCGTGACCAACAACATCACTGCCGGCAGCGATCTGAATCCGGCTGTGACCCGCTTCGCGTTTTACCTGCCGTACGACCAGCATGCGAGCGGCCCCGTCTTCGCGCTGCACAGCGCCATCGACCCGCGAATCCTCGAGGATCGGGTGCGCCATGTCCTTGCCGGGATCGAACCCGATGTCGCGGTGTCGTATATGGCGACCGCCGAGCAAACCATGGCGTCCGGCTTATCCACCTTCACGCTGGTCCGGCGGATGCTGACCGTGATCGCGGGCCTTGGCCTGTTGCTTGCCGTTGTCGGCATTTACGGGGTGATCGCCAACCTGGTCACCGAACGGACGCAGGAAGTCGGGATACGCATGGCCCTGGGCGCCCAGTCGGGCGATGTTTGCTGGCTTTTTCTTGGCAATGGCGTCCGCCTGGCCCTGTTGGGCGCGGCGGTCGGCCTTCTGGGCTCGTTCGGACTGATGAGAATCCTGAACTCGAAGGTTTCCATCGTGCCGGGCGATGACCCGCGGGTCATAATCGCAGTTGCAGTGCTCCTCGTCCTCGTGGCGTTGCTGGCCTGTTGGCTGCCGGCGCGGCGGGCGACCAAGGTGAATCCCATGGTCGCGCTGCGCACGGAGTGAAATGTTGCGGCGGTCACCCGCGCGCACGAGAAGGGACCGTTTATCGAACATACCTTCACTAGATCTCCTGCTAACGGTTTCCCCTGCGTCGGAGACGAACGAGCGGTCGACCGTCGCCGTCGTTTGCCCCTTTTGGTTATTGCGGGGCCCGGCCGAATCCAAGATTCAATGCCAAGGGAACCGTTGCAAAGAACCCCATGAACAGACGCACTTTCGTTTCCTCCGTTGCCGCAGCCGGAGCCGTGATCGCCACGGGCTCGCGACTGCTTGCCGACGAGTCGAAGCCGCGTGCCAGAGTCGGAATCATAGGCTGCGGCTGGTACGGGGGCGTGAACCTGGAGGCGTTCAGGCGCAACGTGGAGATGAACGTCGTCTCACTTTGCGACGTCAACGAGGCCAACATCCAAAAGACCCTTCAGGCCGTCTCCAAGTTCCAGGCGACGGCGCCGAGGACCTTCGTCGACTACCGCGAGATGCTCGCCTCCGGCGACCTCGACGTCGTCATCGTGGCCACACCCGACCACTGGCACGCGCTGCCTGCAATCGCCGCCATGAGGGCCGGCGCCGACGTCTATCTGGAGAAGCCCGTCGGTGTCGACGTGATCGAGGGCGAAGCCCTCGTCGCCGCCGCGCGAAAATACGGCCGGGTCGTCCAGGTGAACACCCAGCGGCGAAGCAATCGGCTCTACGTGGAGGCCCGCGACAAATATATTCGCAGCGGCAGGCTGGGGAGAATCGGCCTCGTCGAGACCTACAGCTACCTCGGGTCGGAGGGCTGGGCGCCTGGCCCGGTGCCCGATGTCGCGGCCCCCGGCCGCTTGAACTATGAGTTTTGGACGGGGCCCGCTCCGCTCCTTCCCTTCAAGGCGATAATGGAGAACCGCGGATGGCGGGCATTCATGGAGTATGGCAACGGACCCATAGGAAACCTGGGCGTGCACATGATTGACCAGGTGCGCTGGCTCCTGGGCCTCGGCTGGCCGGAATCGATCTACTCCTCGGGCGGGATCTACGTCGAGAAGGCATCCTTCTCCGATATTCCCGACACGCAAAGGAGCGTGTTTCGCTATCCCGACCTCGACGTAAGCTGGCAGCACCGCCTGTGGGGCCGCTCGCCGATCCCCCAGCGCCATTGGAGCGACCAATGGGGTGCGCGCTTCATCGGCGAGAAGGGCACGCTCAACCTGACCATGCTCGAGTATGATTTCACGCCGGCCGATGGCGGCCGGCAGGAGGGCGTGCACATGCTCTCGAAAACCGGCGACCTCGAGAATGTCGATTTCAGCCTCGACGGCCAGGCCTACACGGAAACAGAGAACCGGCACGTGGTTGATTTCATGCAGGCGCGGAAGGATCGAACCCGTCCAATCTCAGACATCGAGGAAGGGCATGTCTCGAGCGCCTGCTGCGAACTCGCCAACATCTCCCAACAGCTTGGCCGGGCCGTCGCCTATGATCCCACGACCCGGACGGTCCGTGGCGACGCGGAGGCAACCCGCCTCCTTGCCCGCCCCTACCGCGCGCCTTGGATACATCCTGATCCCGCGAATGTGTGAGGTGGGGAGATGTTGGGTATGACGTCTATGGGATTTGCCCCATGGCCCAGGAGGTTTCGCTCTGGGTCCATTTCCCGATGACCGCGCAAAATCGCCGTCCTGCGAACGTTGCTCGTATGTTGCTCGCGTCGCCCCGGCGGGAGTATCCTGCCGGGATGCGTGTCGCCCCGTTCCCCAGGTCGCTTGCCCTTTTGCTGATGGTTATCTCGCTCGTTCCGCAACCCTTGGCCGCCCAGCACGTGCTCGTTGCAAAGGATCACGGGGAAATGCTTCTTGTCTGCAGCGCGAACGGAAACAAACCCCGTGTGCAGAAAGACGGCAAGATTGTGCTGATCAACCCGTCCGGCTTCGCGCTTAGGGAGGTGCCCGAGTTTCTACCCGTGTACGTCACGGTTCGCAACGTGAACGTCCGGACGACCTATGTCTCGACACACGCAGGGTCCGGCGAACTCAACAATGACTTCCATTTCGACGCCGAGTTCGAGAGCAGCCAGCTGCTCAATGATGTGTTTGTCGTGCTTGCATTGGACTCCGAGCGGGCGGGAAGCACGCTCTTTCTCTGGGAGGTCGGGACACTCGAACCGAGGAAAACCAAGGGTGTATCGATCATCGTTCCAATGAATTCACCGATTGGAAGCGGACGCTACAGCGTCCACTTGTTTTCGGGCGGCGCGGAGGTGATGCAGTCCATGCTTCCCATCGGGGAAAGCTATGCGGCTGTGGACCGGATGGTCGCGGCAAGGATCAAGGATGTTCACGACGCGCCGCCCAAGTTCTTCTTCGGGCCCGCGCCCGAATACCCGCCCCAGCTCAAAAAGACGAATCTCACGGGGAATGCCGTGGTATCCGTGCGCATCGGCGCGAACGGGGCCGTGTTCGACCCCGTGGTGAAGAGCGCGACGGACCCGGCGTTCGGCGAGGCGGCGCTGGGCGCCGTGAAGCTCTGGCGATTCCTGCCGAGAGTGAAGGGTGACTATCCCGTCGAGACCAAGGCCGACGTTCCCGTTGTCTTTTCCCAGGCGAAACCTTCGCCGAACAACCCCTGATCAATCGTGGTCAAGCCGGTCGCCCGGATTCCCGCCCGAAGGACCACAAGCTTGGACCCGATGGTCGCGAATGGGACCATCCCATGGAGTCACGCGCCGGATTGGACGATCTCGCTGTCGCGGAGGCTCCGGGCATCGGCCTTCATGATCTTCAAGAGAATGCTCTCTCCCAGAAAGTTGATACTCTCGATTTCGCTGGTTGAAATGAGGACCTGCTTACCAAGATGCAATGGAGCCGTTTCGACCACCATCTCCTGAATTGCCCAGCTAACGGGGTCCACGTGAAAGCCCCTCACGTGACCGAGTTTCCCGTCGGTCGCTTGAACATGATAGCCAGTCACCCCTTTCGCGCTCTGCAGGTGCAGGTCCGCGATGGGTTCCAATGACTTGCGAACTTCGATATCCTGGGGCTGCGGAGAAAAGGCCAGCGGGTTGCCGCTGATGCCCCACATCTGGCCTCCCTGCCAGTATGCCGGCCAGCCGTAGGAACGATAGTATTGCTCCTCGAATTGCCGGGAAACCGGTTCGTGCGAGGCGATAGACGGGCTGTCTTGAATCTGCTTCTTGCTCAAGCTCACCTGAAGCGTCTGCTCGTCCTGGTCCAGCTCCACAAATGCATGGGGCGCGAGCAGCACGAGGCGCCCCGAAAGCCAGTGTCCCGTGTCCACAACCACGTAGCGAATAGCCCAGGCTGCATCATCAAAGTAGAAGTCCTTAACGTGGCCGATTTCGCCATCCAACGCGGCGAGCTTCTTGCCGTATAATTTCTCGGTGTTTTGCAGCATAGCGATAAGGTGTTCCGGGCCGTTCCTTGGAAAACAATTCCCCATTCCCTTTCGGACTGCTAACCATACAAGCCCTGGCGCCAGGCCGCCATGGGGTATTTCCCTAGGTGTGGTTTGGCCAATGCGGGCGACTCAGGGCTGCAAGCGTATCCGACGCCTGCTAAGCCGGCGTCGCATCAGCCGAAACCGACGCAACCAACGAGGAAGACCAATCGGGAAGGGATCCTTTATTATTGAAGTTCCGTGTTGAAAGCCCCGAGTTTCTTCGCGGGCCCTAATTTGTCCGACCGGTCTTAGGGTTCACCAAACGCCCCATCGCGCCGTGATCACCGAGTTCAACATCCCCGGCACCCTCATTATCGGTGCCGGGGCTTCGAAAGAACTGGTCCCGCGACTCGCACGGCTCCGCGCGCGCCGCGCGCTCCTTGTCACTGATGCTTTCATGGAGGCATCCGGATTGGCAGGAAGGTTTGTGCGAGAGCTTGGGGAGGCCGGGATCGCAGTGGCACTCTTCGCCGGCGTGCAGCCTGATCCCACGGACAATAACGTCCGCGACGGACTGATTGCCTTTGTAGGCGGCAATTGTGACGTGGTCGTGGCTCTTGGCGGAGGCAGCGCGATAGACGCCGCAAAGGCCATTGCCGTCATGGCGACCAACGGGGAGCCGCTAAGCCAATACCAAGGCTACCACAAGGTGCCGCGCGCGGGCGCTCCCTTGGTGGTCATCCCGACGACCGCCGGCACGGGAAGCGAAGTCACGAAGGTCGCGGTGATCACCGACACAGCCCGAAACGTGAAGATGATGATGCTCGATCGCCATCTCCTGCCGCTGGTCGCGCTCATTGACTACGAACTCACGCTCACCATGCCGCCCTCGCTCACGGCGCACGTGGGCGTGGACACCCTGACGCACGGCATCGAGGCCTATGTCTCTCGCAAGGCGACTACGCTCACGGATTCACTCGCGCTCACATGCGTGCGCCTCGCCGCCGAGCACCTCGAGACAGCGTGGCGGGAGCCCTCCAATCAGTCCGCCCGCGAGGGCATGATGCTTGCCGCCACCCTCGGAGGCATGGCCTTTTCCAACAGCAGCGTCGCCCTGGTTCATGGAATGAGTCGGCCGATTGGCGCGGTCTTTCACGTCCCGCACGGCCTGTCCAACGCCGTGCTACTCCCCACAGTCACGCGTTTTTCACTGGCCGGGGCCCCGGAGCGCTACGCGACCATCGCCAAGACCATGCGCCTCTGCCCGCCGGAAGCGACCGGGGACGCCGCCGCGGGCTCGCTGATCGAGGGCCTCGCCAACCTGAACGTGCGCCTAAGGATCCCGAGGCTTCGGGAATGCCCCGGTGTGGAACGCCCAAGATTCGAGGCGATGGTTGGCAAGATGGCAGAGGACGCGCTGGCCTCCGGCAGCCCGCAGAACAATCCGGTGGTCCCGACGGCCGAGGAAATCGTCAGGCTCTACGAGGAGTCCTGGTAGGGCTAACTCGTGGTTTCGCCTGCCTTGTCCCGAATAGGTGCAAGGTTTCTGTCACCGCAGATTGCATCCCGAGAATCAGCTCCCTTCCGGATTCTCCCAGGAATTCAATCGAGGCCACGCCGTCGTCCCCGAAAGGGACGGATTCTAAGCGCCCGAACCCTAATGCAACGGATACATTGACATTCTACATATACGAAGTGTAGACACCCTAGGTATCGTATGGACGCCGATAAATCTGACCTTCTCCAGGGAACGCTGGACATGCTGATCCTCAAGGTCGTCGCCATGGGTCCGATTCATGGTTATGCAATTTCGAAGCGCATCGCGCAGATCTCGAAAGACATGCTGCGGATCCAGCAGGGCTCCCTCTATCCCGCCCTCCACAGACTAGAAAACCGCAAATGGCTCACGGCTGACTGGCGGGAAGCGGATAGTGGACGGGAAGCCAAATTCTACACCCTGACGGCCGCGGGAAAAAAGCAGTTGGAGGTCGAGGAGCTGGACTGGGAGCGCCTGTCGACAGCAATCGGGTTGGTGATGAGGACCGTGCAGTAGCAGTCTGGCCATGAGCTGGCTCTTCGACTTGTTCCGGAGGAAGTCACACGAGCAACGTCTCGACTCTGAGTTGCGCTTTCATTTGGAGCAGCAGACAACGGACAATATTGCCGCCGGAATGAGCCCGGAGGTGGCGCGTCGCGAGGCGGCCATCGATTTGGGCGGTTTGGAGCAGATCAAGGAGGAATGCCGCGACGAGCGTAGCGGAGTGTGGCTTGGCCATTTGTCACAAGACCTACGCTTTGGTCTGCGCATGCTGCGCAAGAATCCAACTTTCACCACGATAGCGGTTCTGTCGTTAGCACTAGGCATAGGCGCTGCAACGTCAGTCTTCTCCATGGTTGACGCCATACTCCTCGGCTCTCTGCCAGTACCCAACCCGCAGGATCTCCGAGTCATTTGTTGGTCAGGTTCCGACACGAGAATGATGTACATCACGCTAACAGGTGATCCTGTCGTGCCAGGCCGCAGGGCCGGAGGGTCCTTTTCCAAAGACGTCTTTCTCGCCCTGCGCAAACAGTGCGCGCCCCTGGCCGACATATTTGGCTATTCACCATTCTTCGGCGGTGTCGCGCGGGCGCGAGGTCTGCCGGCAAGAGCGGATGGCCTGATGGTTTCAGGCAATTTTTTCTCGGGACTGGGAGTACATCCGCTGGTCGGGAGCCTGCTCGGCCCAGAGGACGAAAGCGCGGGATCAATCCCTCGAGTCGTCATTTCCTACCGTTGGTGGAAACAAGAGTTCGCCTTAGATCCTGGCGCGATCGGTCAGCAGGTAACCCTCAACGGCAACAATTACTCGATCGCCGGTGTATTGCCGCAGAAGTTTTCCGGGGTTTGCCCCGGCGACGTTCCCGACCTTTACGTTTCGCTATCGGACAAGTCCCTGCCGATGCCGGGCTTGCCCAAGGATTTACCTGCACTCTGGTGGGTAGCTGTAATGGGGCGGATGAAGACTGGTGCGAGCACCGCGCAGCTTCAGGCTGTCGCTGATGTCACGCTGGCAACCCAGGCCGATAAATTCATATCGAAACCGAGTGCCTACATCGCCGACGGCCGCGACGGCCCGTTTTGGAAACTCGGTGCGTATCGAAGCCAGCTTCAACTTCTCATGGCGGTAGTTGGCATGGTCCTGCTCGTCGCCTGCCTGAATATTGGCGGCTTATTGCTGGCACGTGGTTCCGCGCGCCATCACGAGCTTTCGATGCGAAAGGCCCTCGGCGCGAATCGGCAGCGCATAGCCACGCAGTTGTTGACGGAAAGCGCGTTAATCTCGGTTTTCGGCGGCGGTCTCGGGATCCTAGCCGCCCTCTGGGGGAGGTTGGTCGTCTCTCGACTCTTGGCTGGCTCCCCGGAGGGCTTGCACTACGACACAACGCTTGACGCCAAGGTTCTGGGTTTTGCCTTGGCCGTGACATTGTTGACAGTTTTCTTCGCAGGCCTCCTTCCCGCACTGAAAGCCGCCAAGATGAACCCGCAAGACAGCCTATGGCAAAGGGGTGGAGGTGGAACACCGCCACTTCGCGCAGGGCAATTCCTTGTCGCTGCTCAGATCGCACTGTCCCTTGTTCTGGTTACTGGAGCCGGGCTTTACTTCAGGACGTTGGTCAACCTCGTCAGCATTGAACCTGGATTCGCAATGGACCACCTCCTGTCCTTCGAGGTGAACCCAGGTGACTCCGGCTATCAGAATCCGCGAACCATTGCCTACTTTAATGAGATTCAACGCGCGCTCTCCACAGTTCCTGGTGTAAAATCTGCGGCGCTCGTCTCCAATCCCCTATTGGGAAACTGGCTGCAGGATGAAGGATTTACCATTCCCGATCGCCCATCGGGCGGACAGAATCAGGCGTCGACTATACTGACCGTCAGCGAGACTTTCTTCGGCACAATTGGAATACCCATCATAGATGGGAGGGATTTCCGCGCCGGCGATGCAGACGGAGCGCCGAAAGTGATCATCGTAAATGAATCCTTTGTTCGTAAATTTCTGGCCGGCGTAATTCCCGTCGGACGGACAATCAAGTTTGGGGACACCGTGTGGCAGATCGTGGGTGTTTGCCGCGACTCAAAATGCTTCGACATCAGGAGGGAGATAGATTCGACGACATATTTTCCGTATCGCCAGAACCCCATCGGAAGCGCGTCAATTACTGTGCGAACGTTGGTGTCACCTTTATCGGTCGCAAAGGCTGTGCAACGTGTCGCGACGGCCGTCGACCCTAATGTTCCTGTCGGTGACATAAGCACCGAGGAACAAATGCGCGACCGAGATATCACACCCGAACGTATGCTTGCCTCGTGTTGCACCCTCTTGGCCGCGTTCGTGATGCTGCTATCAAGCATCGGGCTGTTCGGCCTCATGGCTTACGACGTGGCTCGCCGCACCAGCGAATTTGGAGTCCGGATGGCCCTCGGCGCAACACCGCTTCACATCATACAGCCGATTTTGAAAAGGGCGCTTGCGCTGGCGAGCATTGGGCTGGCTGTGGGATTACCACTGACCCTGGTCCTGACTAGGTTGATCCGCTCCAATCTCTACGGCGTGACGCCCTTTGACCCAGGAACTATTTGTGTGGCGGTCGCTCTGCTACTGGCCGTTGTCCTGGTTGCTGCTTGGATTCCGGTTCGGCGCGCCACGAAGATTGATCCGATGGTCGCGCTCAGGTGCGAATAGGTTGCCCTTGTATGAAGGGGATAATGCGCATGCGCGTCAGGCCACCAATCTTGCTTATCATTTGTGTTGGCGCCCTCACGCCATCTCTTTTGCGCGCCGATGGAGACGATACGCCAGCTCCGCTAGGATATGCCTGGTGCGCCTTGGACCATTTTAGCGGCAAGGTCCTGATTCCAACCGGCTGGTCTTGCCGCGCGATCCGCGTCCCAGCCGGTACCGGTTATGAGATAACTGGCGAGGAGGCCGTTCCAGAGAGTACCGGCGATTCGACTACATCTACAAACAAGGCCAAGATGATGGACATGAATCGCCTTTCGAAACAGGCCGACTATCGGACCGGATTTACGATCAGGGTCATCTCCGGCCCATTTTGGAACAAGAGCCGCCTCTCGAAATTAGCTGATGGATTATATGAGGATAGAAAAAGGGAGGGCCGAGTGTCGGCATTGCTGGACAGCTCCATAGGCACGTACACGGCACGCAGCTTTGATAGAGAGGGTGTGGAGGCGGTTGGCAGCGTGGTCGAGACCAAGCATTTCGTTGAATTGATCCTCTTAGACACGGAAACTCCGACTATGATCTTTGTGACGTTTGACTGCCCTCTCAGCGCTTGGCCGGAGAACAAAGACCGCTGCGAGAAGTTTTTTGCTACTCTCTCCCTATTTCAGGGTGCCGAGCAGGCGAATCACTCGCCGTATTCGCCGCATGCGACTGCCACGACGGCTGCCACGGAAGCCGCCGCGCAAGCCGCAGACGCGGATCACGACCCCATCGGGGCGCAACAGGCTGCCCCCGAAGGGACTGAAGTTCGAATACGCGGCCCGAAGTGAATCATTCGCCCCGAGGCGCGGCGATTTGATCGGGCCTTGTGGCGCGCCACGCATGCATCCATTCTTTCTATAAGCTCAAGCTAGATCAACCGGCAGAGCAGGCCTGAACGCATCAGCGGCTTACCGGACGCCCATAGACCTCGATCCAGTCGACACGCGAGCTGGCCAAGCTGCCGCCCCCGGCCATGAGGTCCGTGAAGCCAATCTCGTCCACCTTGCCCAGGTCGGGCGCGGCCTCCCAGTCGCCCTCCGTTACCGTCCTGATCTCGAGCCGCCTCCAACGGATGTCGGAGAAGTTGAACTCGCGCACGCGCCAGTCGTCCGAAGCGTCATCATACTGGTCGCTGACCAGCCATTTGCCGTCGGCCAGCTTTAGGACGATCCTGAGAAGCCGGAAGCCCGACTGCTTGGAGCGCCAGCGCAGCTTGGCCTGGCCGGTAAGGTCCGCGAACGAGTTCCTGTGACGCAGGGTGACAGCGCAGGGCCCGGCGCAGGTGCCTGTCCAGATGTAGTAGGGGTCATCGGCGGGCTTGTCATGGTGACTCTTCTTGACGCCGTCCTTGCCGGGGCCGTACAGCGCGAGGATCAGATCCGGGTTCGCTATGTGCGCCTGCGTCACCGGCGTTTCCGGCGGCGTTTCCCTGAAGTCCTCGCGGAAGAACAGACCCGGGCGCCCGACGTCCGCGGCTGCCGCCGCAGACGAGAGCAAAAGAAAAAAGATTCCCGGTCTGAACAGCATATTCCTCCGTCGAGACAAGAATCGACGCAGCTGAATGCGATGAGTCAAGCGTTCACTCCATCCCCATCTAGCCGCCTGCGTCGGGAAGAGAGAGGCCGAACTCCCCGAATTCGGAAGCCTCCTCAACGAAATCGTCCGTTGGATCCAGCCCACGGAGCCTGATTGCCTCTTGACGTACTGCATGGTTTACCAAAAGGTTTACCGAATGCCCACCATTGCAACAAAACTTTCCACCGAGCTCGCAAACCGAGTCCAGCGCGCTGCCAAATCTCGGAAGACTACTATCTCCGCTCTAGTACGTAAGGCGGTTGAGAGCGAGGTGAGCGGGGGCCAGGCCGAAACCTTCGGTAGTCGGTTTGGTCACCTTTTTGGGGCGGCAAAGAAACTGCCTTCGGATGCCTCTGGCAAGGAGGCATATGAGGATTAACGAAGCCATCCTCGATGCGGGACCTTTAGTCGCAGTTCTGTCGGCGAAGGATTCATTTCACGATTGGGCGCTGAGACTATTCAAAGATCTTCCCCTTCCATGCATCACATGTGAAGCGGTTTTGTCCGAAGTATTTTTTCGTCTTCGCAAAGACGGTAAGGCTGCCAAGGCGCTGTGCGAGATGATCGACGGCGGCGCCTTCCGGATCGTTCCCATTCCTACCCTAGGCGGTGTCGCGCGGTATGTTGTTAGATACCAGGTCGATCTTGCCGATGCATGTCTCGTTGCCCTTTCGGAAAGTTTCCCCGGTGCCACCGTCGTGACAACTGACAGGCGGGATTTCTCGATCTTACGACGTTTTGGACGGGAGCCGATACCTTTCGCGGCTCCATAATCAGCGAATTAGCGATGCTAGCCCTGCCGATTGTTCCTGAATTTCCTTTCGACCGCGGGTCTCTTGATACAGCGGCTTTTTGGCATAATTCAGGCTGATTTCCAATGCGGATGGGCCGCGTTGGGGAAGGCCTGGGGATTATCGGTCGCTGGGCCGACACAGGCGCCCACGTGGCGCAGCCAAGTAATCCTCTTGATCACGCCACCGTAGGTCTGACGGCTTCCCAGAGGTTGGGCCTCGCGGCTGATCGGTTCAGGATATCCGGCATTCCTATAGGAGCGCCTTCGTCATGAAGATCGCCTCCCCCGCAGCCTCCTGAAGAACATACCGGGCAAATCCGAAGGTCGTGTAGGCCCTGAGGGCCCTCTCGTTCCTGTCCAGCACCTCAAGGGTGAGCTTGCAGCAGCCGAGCGCCCGGGCCCTTTGCTCGACAGCCTCCATAAGACGGCGCCCCACCCCCTTTTTCCGGTGGTCCGGAACGACAATGAGGTCGTGGATGTTCACGAGCGGTCTGGCCGCGAACGTCGAGAAACCCATGAAGCAGATCGCGGCGCCGACCGGGCGGTCGCCGTCAAACGCGAGGAATATGAGCGTCGTCGGGTGCGCGCGAAGGCCCGGTATGAGCCGCTCCCTCGCCGCGGGGTCGAGCGGCTTGCCATCGCCGAACGGATCGCGCGAGTAGGCGTCCGTCATCGCGATGACGGCCTCCTGGTGCTCGCGGCGGCCGAGGTCTGCCTCGACGATGGTGACCGGGTCCGGCATGGCGTCAGTTGACGGGCGTCAGCGTCGCCCCGCCCAGGTTCTTCGCCAGGAACGCCTCCACCCTGTGGTAGAAGTCCACCCTATCCTTGTAGCTGTAGAACCCGTGGCCCTCGACCGCCCTGTAGAACGTCTCGTAGGGTACTCCCCTGCGCTTCAGCTCGCGGGCGAGCCGCTTCGACTGCGCGACATCGACCACGTTGTCCTCGGTCCCGTGCGCGATGAGCACCGGGACATGGATCTGGTCCGCGTGCTCGAGCGGCGAGATCCGTTCGAGGTACCGGTCGTCGCGTCCCGGCTTGCCGATCTCGTCCGTGAGCAGCTGGTACTCACCAGGCCGGGCGACGTCGCTTTTCGACTTGATGAAGCGTTCCCAGTCGAAGACGCCGCATTCCGTGATCGCGCATCGGTAGAGCCCGTTTTCAAAAGTCACGCCGGAGACTGCGAGGTAGCCGCCGAAGCTTCCCCCCATGATGGCCACGCGGCCGGGGTCGACGAGCCCGGTCGTAAGGATCGCCCTCGTGGCATCGGTCACGTCGTCGCACATCCTGCGGTAGTCGTAGGCGGCCGGCGCCCGGCTGATCTCCGGGGAATACCCCGAGGAGCCGCGGTAGTTCGGCTGGAGCACGGCGTAGCCCCGGCTGGCCAGGAACTGCACCTCGGGGTCGAACTCGCTCGTGTCCCGGACCCACGGGCCGCCGTGGGCGAGGACGACAAGGGGGACGGGGTGCTCCTTGCTGGCGCCCTCGGGCACCGCCATGTAGCCCTCGAGGCCCAGGCCGTCGCGCGCCGTGAACTTTATGGACCGCACCGGGCAGAGCCTGCGGCCCTTGAGCCAGGGCGCGGCGTCGGCGAGGATGTTGAGTTTCCTCGAATCCAGGTCCAGGAGCTCGAATGAGCCCGTATGGAGCGGGCCCGTCAGCAGGTAGAGGAACTTCCTCTCGGTGGGGTCGCACTCCGCGAGCACGTTGTCCGTGTCCGGCCTGTGAGCGTTGATCGTGGCCTGCGCGCCGGCGAAGGCCCGGGAGAACCAGACGGACACGGGCCTGCGCTGCATGTAGACGACGCCTGCGAGGCCGAGGTCGATCTTGGAGAAGTGGAGCCTGCCCGTGCTGATGTCGAAGAGCGGGTCCGTGAAGACGGCCCCGCCCATCTCTCCGGTCTCGATGTTCATGCGGCGGAGCTCGTAGCCCTTCTCCCTGGAGTGAGTGACCACCCAGAGGAACCTGCTGTCGGGATCGACCGCCATCCAGCGCACGCCCAACGCAAGGTTCACTTCCTTCCACGTGCCCGACGCCCCCAGGAAGTGAAAGAGGTGCATCCGGCCGTTGAGCCATGTGGCGCAGAGGGCGAGGTCGCCCGCCTGGTCCGCCCTGTAGGACATCACGGCGCCGACCTTGGGGGGATAGTACGTGCGCATGACGGCCTCGTTGTTGCGCGCATCTTGGGCCGTCAGGTATCGCGACGCGTTCAGCTCGACGAGGGGCCCCGGGCGCCCGTCATCCCTCAGCGACTGGCGGATCCAGACGATGACGTCGCCGGGGCGCGCCCTCGGCACGCCTATGATCTCCGTCCCGTCGAACCTGTTGATGGGGCTGAACTCCTCCATCCGGTCGATCCGCCCCGTGTATAGGCCCCACGAGTAGAGCTTCTCCTTCAGCACGTTGAACACCACGCGGTCGTCGCCGAGCCACCGGAATGTCGAGATCTCGAACGAGCCGCTGCCCCGGAGCCCCGACGGCTTGAAATCCTTGACGTCGAAAATGAGCAGGTTCTTCCGGTCCCCCTCGTCGGTAACGATCGTCCCAAGGTGGAGCCCGTCCGGGGACAGGGCCGCCTCGCCGAGCGGCGCGGCGCGGAACAGCTCCTCCGCCGTCAGTGGCGCGACCGCGCCGGCGGGAGGCGGGTCCGCGGCCTGCAGCGAGATGGCCCAGGCAAGCGCCAGGGCGGCAATGGGTCTTGGCATCGTCGGATCGGTGGGGTGCGTGACACCTACTTTGGACCGACGGACGGATCGAGCGAAAATGGAGGGCGCCGCCCGGGCGCGCCAAGCGCGCGATCCCTTCCGCAGCCGACCGGCACATGAGCAAATTATGAGAGGTTTTTCTCAGAAATCGAGATGACCCGCCGCAGCGATTCCGGTACATTCTGTCACATTGGGGCCCAATGGGCGGTTTGTCGGCCGCGCAGCTCTTTTGATGACTCTCGATCCAATTAAAAATGTGAGGTTGGCGTGCTCCCTCCTGGCGGTCGCCTTGGCGTCGGGATGCAGCAAGTCGCCGGATTCGGCGAACACGGCGGCCCAGGGAGGTCCATCGGCGGGCCGGCAGCTCCTCAAGGTCGGCTTCCAGCTCGACTGGTACCCGGCCCCCGAGCACGGCGGCGAATACCAGGCCCTCGTTAAGAACTTCTACCGGGACGCCGGCCTCGACGTGACGATCGTGACCGGGGGCCCCGACTCCTACGGCATCCAGAAGGTCGCCACGGGCCGGGTCGAGATCGCCATGGGGGCGTGCGACGACGTCATCCTTGCCGTCAGGCGCGGTGCCCCGCTCCTCATCGTCGGCGCGCACCTCGAGCACAACCCGCAGGCGGTCATGGTGCATGACGACAGCCCCGTGAGGACCTTCAAGGACCTGGACGGGAAATCGGTCATGGCCATTCCCGGCTCCGCCTGGGTCGACTACCTGCAGAGCCACTACGGCATCTCGTTCAGCCAGATTCCCTCCGACTACGGTCTGGCCCGCTTCATGGCCGACAAGAACTTCATCGACCAGTGCTTCATCACGAACGAGCCCTACTTCGCGCAGCTGAACGGGGTGAAGACGAGGGCCCTCCTGATAGCGGACGCCGGCTACGACCCCTACAGGGTCATCTTCACGAGCAAGTCGTTCGCCCGGGAGCACCCCGAGGCCGTCCGCGCCTTCGTGGCCTGCACGGCAAGGGGCTGGGTCGACTTCATGAACGGCGACGCCTCGCTGGCGCGCGCGAGGATCCAGGCCGAGAATCAGTCCCAGAGCCCGGCGCTCATGGATTATTCCATGGCGGCCATGAGGCGCTACCAGCTTGTCGAGGGCGATCCGGCCAAGGGCGAGCGCGCCTGCCTGATCACGCCCGCGCGGATGACCGCGCTCGTCCAGGCCCTCGTGGGCCTGAAGATGCTGGACGCGCCGCTGCCCCTGGAGGAATTCGTCAGCTTCGACTTCCTCCCGCCCGAGCCCGGGGCGGGCAAGACCTAGGGCACTTTCACCCCACCAACAGGAACATAAAACGAGAACAACGCCGGGCCGCTACAGCCCGTTTAACCGCAGACTCACTACGACACATGAAACTGACCATAGCCAAACTGTTAAGAACCAGCTCCGCGGCGGGTTGCATACTGGGGGCCCTTGCACTCGGCCTCCGCGCGCAATCCTCCACGCCCCCGCCGACAACGACGACCACCACCACGACGACCACGACCGCGGCGGCTACGCCGGCCGACACGGGCCCGGTGACGACGCTCGAGAAATACACCGTCTCCGACGTTCCAATCGAGGACCAGGTCCTTCCGACGGTGCGCCCCGTGGGCGACGTCATGGGCGACGAGCGCAACATCCTCGACATCCCTCGCTCGGTCTCCGCCGTCAACTCGGCCATGAAGGACGACCGCATGGTGGAGAACGCGATGGACTTCGGCCAGTTCGCGCCCGGCGTCTACTCCGCGGCGCAGTATGGCATCCCGGCCGTCCCCTACATCCGCGGCGACCTCTCCCAGATCTACATGGGCGGCCAGCAGATCCCCTTCTCCCGCAACTCGACGCCCCCGAGCTTCAACGGGGTGGACGGCTTTGACATCGTGAAGGGCCCGGGATCGGCCGTCTACGGCCCCCAGGTCGAGGGCTCCGGAGGCTACGTCGACTTCATCATGAAGCAGCCCTACTTCGACGCGCAGCACGTGGACGTCGACCTGACGATGGGCTGGTGGGCCAGCGGGCACTCGTACTCGAACCCCGAGGCCACGATCGACATCGGGGGGCCGATCTCGGACAAGCTCGCCTACCGCGTCAGCTACCTGAGCCGCTACGGCGACGGGTACTACCTGAACGACCACAACCAGACGCAGGACGTGTACGCCGCCCTGACGTACCTCGCGACATCCAAGTTCAAGGTCGAGGCCTGGGTCCAGGTCTACGCGGACAGGACGAACGAGATCGCGGGCGTCAACCGCGTCACCGAGGACTTCATCAAGAACGGCAACTACATCGCGGGCCCCGCGTCGCCGACCACCTCGGGCCCCAACGCCTACTTCGGCTACGACATCATCACGTTCCCGAACCCGCCGCCGTTCACGTTCGGCTCCCAGACCGACGGCTCGTACTCGACCGTCAACGCCGCGACGGCCCACACGATCAAGCTTCCGGACTACGACGCGCTGATCAACCCCTCCGACACGGCGCGCGCGTTCGTGGCCCAGGGGCAGGTCAAGTCGACGCTGGACCTCACCCCGGACTCGTCCGTGGTCAACCGGCTTTTCCTGAGCGAGGGCCACTCGGACAAGTCCGAGGAGGTCGGCTACAGCGAGTACGTCCCCAAGGACGTCTCGATCCAGGACCGCGCGGAGTACCGGGACAAGTTCGACATAGGAATCTTCAACAACAGCATCGTGACGGGCATCGACTTCAAGTACTCCGCTCTGACCTCCTACCAGGACTACACGACGGAGCCCACCACCTACTTCGACCTCTCGCAGCCCCTCTCCGACATCATCTACCCGGGCTACGCCTACGAGGGGAACACTTGGGGCGGCGGCCTGCGGGTGCCGGGCACGACGGGCTACAGCGCCGCGGCGACCGACGTCGCCAACGTGGAGGAGACCGTGTTCGACACGGCGGGATTCATCCAGGACGACATCAAGCTGACGAAGAAGCTCACGCTCACGGCGGGCTACCGGATCGACGCCATCGACGCCAACGGCGAGAACCCGGCATACGAGGAGTACGGCTACTACAACAGCTTCTTCACCTACGTCCCGCTCGCTTCCCCGGTCTACATACCCGCTGGGGGGTCGAATGCGACCTACACCGGCTACAACAACAAGAGGGGCGTCAACGACCAGTCTTTCTTCGCCAGCCTGATCTTCAAGCCGACGGAGACCTCCACCCTCTACTTCACCTACGACCACGTCGACGGCCTCCTCGGGTCGTCGAACTTCGGCGGCGTCGACGCGGTGTACCTGGACCAGGTGCTGAGCACGAAGAGCACGCTCTACGAGGCCGGCTACAAGCAGGACCTGCTGCAGAACAAGCTCTACTTCGCAGCCGACGTGTTCCAGCAGCTCAAGTACGGCACCCAGATCACCGGCGGGAAGTTCCCGATCAAGGACGACGGCCTGGAGCTTGAGCTCGTCTACCAGCCGAACAGGGCGTGGAACTTCAACGCGAACTTCACGTACCAGGACGCAACCGCATACGGCGTCTTCTACCAGTCGACGGGCAACTACCTCGACTCGTTCGACCCGGCGACCCCCGTCGACGGGACGTTCGGCACCGGCCTCGGCGCCCCGAACTTCACGCTCTACTACCCGCCCGGCGGCCGCATGCGCGCACCCGGCATCCCGCAGGTCCAGGCGAACGCGTTCGCCGAGTACACCCATCCCACAGGCTTCGGCGGCGGCCTCGGCCCCCAGCTGGTCGGCAAGCAGTACGCGAACGACGAGGACACGCTCTACATACCCCTCGAGGTGGAGCTCGACGGGTATCTCTTCTACGCCGCGAAGAACTGGAGCGTGCGCGTCAACGTGAAGAACCTGACGAACGCGCGCCTCCTGGACCCGATCGACGTCAGCTACGCCGGCAACAGCCTTATCTACGTCCGGCCGCCGATCGAGGCCTCCATCACGCTGCGCTACCACTACTGAGCCTGCCGGCGGCGCGGGCCGATCGGGTCCAGCCGGGGCGCAAGGCCCGGCTGGATCCCTTGCGCGGCGGCCGGTTGAGGCGCAGGATGTCCCAGCCCATAGCCTGAAGCGGGCGCCAACCGGCGCACGGTTCCCCTCCCACCCCCCAAAGCCGCCCATCCACATGCACCTCTTCCGCAGGGCCCGCATCCCCCTGGCCTGCCTTCCGCCGCCGCTCAACCGGCCGACGGGAGCGCCGGGGGAGGCCCTGGAGCCGTGGCGCGAGTGCGACGTCCTCGTCGACGGCGCCAGGATCTCCGCCGTCACCGACTCGGGTGCGGGGGCGAAGCACGCCGGGCCCTCGACGGACCTTGGCGGCCTCCTCGTGTTCCCCGGGCTCCTCGAGGTCCACACGCACCTGGACAAGTGCCACACGTGGGACCGCTCCCCGGGCGTCCACAGCGACTTCTGGGAGTCGCTCGGCATCCTCGCGGCGGACAGCGCCCGCTGGGGCGAGGAGGACGTCTACCGCCGCGCCGAGTTCGCTCTGAGGAGCACCTGGGCCCACGGCACGGTGGCGCTGCGCTCCCACCTCGACACGAGCGGCACCGTAGGGGCCGGTTCGCACGCTGCAATCGGGCGCCTGCGCTCCGAATGGCGGGGGCGCGTCGAGATCCAGACCGTGAGCCTCTTCCGCTTCACGGAGTTCTTCGGCGGGGAGGCCGACCGCATCATCGAGCTCACGGCACGGCACGGGGCAACCGCACTCGGGGGCTTCCCCCAGCCCAATCCCGACCTGCCGCGCCAGCTCGACAGGGTCATGGCCGCGGCAAGGGAGCTCGGGATCGGCCTCGACCTCCACGTCGACGAGAGCGACCTCGCCCACGCCGAGTGCCTGAGGGCGACGGCCGAGGCCGTCCTGCGCAACCAGTTCCCCCACCCGGTTGCCTGCGGGCACAACTGCTCGCTCTCGGTGCAGGCGCCCGAGCGCGCTCGGGAGACGATCGCCCTCGTGAAGGAGGCCGGCATCGCCATCATCTCCCTCCCGCTCACGAACCTGCACCTGCAGGGCCGCGCGCGCGGCCCGAGGCCCGCCGGCGCGGCCTTCGGCCCGCCCATGACGCCGCAGTGGCGCGGCCTGACGCTGCTCCACGAGTTCATCGACGCCGGCGTGACCGTCGCCTGCGGGGGCGACAACGTCCGCGACGCCTTCATCGGCTGGGGCGACTTCGACCTCGTGGAGGTCTACGTCGAGAGCATCCGGATCGCCCAGCTGGACACCCGCCTGGCCTATTCGCCCGCCGTCGTGACGACGGGGCCTGCCGCCATCATGGGGCTGCCCGGCTACGGCATGGTCGCCCCCGGCTCCCCCGCCGACATGGTCGTCTTCTCCGCACGCAAGCTCTACTCGCTCCTGGCGAGGCCCTCCACCCCGAGGCGGCTCATCCACGGCGAGGAGTTCCGCGAGGCGCTCCTGCCCGACTACGACGAGCAGGCGGACTGGCCGAGCGCCTGACGCGCGACCCGACGCCGGCCGCCCCGCCAAGAAACGATGAACCCCGCACTGCACAGGGCGGCCCCGGCGTCGGTAGCCGTCAACCTGCGCTACCTCGTGCCGATCTGCCTCGCGGCGACGTTCGGCGGCCTGCTCTTCGGCTACGACACCGGAGTCATCTCGGGCGCCATCGAGCCCCTGACCGCCCGGTTCGCCCTGGGCGACGCCATGAAGGGCTGGGCCTCGGGCTGCGTGCTCATCGGCTGCGCCGCCGGGGTCCTGCTCGTGGGCCCCCTCTCGGACAGGTTCGGGCGCAAGCCCGCGCTGCTCCTGTCGGCGGCGATGTTCTTCGCGTCGGCCATCGGCACAGCGCTGCCCCGGGAGATCTGGGTCTTCATCGCGTTCCGGATCCTGGGGGGCGTCGGCATCGGCATCGCCTCCATCTCGACGCCCATGTACATCGCCGAGGTCACGCCGGCGCACATCCGGGGCCGGATGGTCGCCGTGAACCAGATCGCCATCGTCGTCGGGCTCGCGGCGACCTCGCTCGTCAACTACTTCGTCGCCCGGTCCGGCGACCAGGCCTGGCTCATAAGCACAGGCTGGCGCTGGATGTTCGCGACAGGGGTCTTCCCCTCGGTCGTGTTCGCGCTCGTCCTCCTGCCGATTCCCGAGAGCCCGCGCTGGCTGATCGAGATGGGGCGCGACGCCGAGGCGACGGCCATACTCACAAAGGTGGGCGGCGCCGGCTTCGCCGAGGCCGAGTTCGCCGGCGTGAAGGCGGCCGTGTCCCGGGAGGCGGGGGACTGGGCCTCGCTCCTCTCGCCCCGGCTCCGCAGGCCGCTCCTCCTCGGCATAACCCTCGCCGTGCTCCAGCAGGTGACCGGGATCAACGTCTTCATGTACTTCGGCGCCACGATTTTCCGGAACATGAGCGCCTCCACCGGCGTGGACGCGGGCCTGCTCCAGCAGGCCATCATAAACGGCGCCTGCGTCGTCTTCACGCTGGTCGCCATCGCGACCGTCGACCGCTGGGGGCGCAGGCCCCTCATGCTCCTCGGCGCCGCCGGCATGGGCGCCAGCCTCCTCGCCATGGGGGCGATGGCCCAGCTGATGACCGACCGGAGCGCGTCCAGCGGGTGGATGCTCTGCGCCATCGTCCTCTACATCGCCGCCTTCGGGCTCTCCGTCGGGCCGGTCGTCTGGGTGATCCTCTCGGAGATCTTCCCCACGGCGGTCCGCGGCCGGGCCCTGGGGCTCGCGGCCTTCTTCCTCTGGGCGGCCGACTACGGCGTCACGCAGAGCTTCCCGATGATGGACGCCCAGGGCTCGTGGCTCGTGCGCAAGATGGACCACGCGTTCCCCTTCTATGTCTACGCGGCGTTCTGCGCCGTCCTCGGGCTCGTCGTGTGGCGCCTTGTCCCCGAGACAAAGGGGCGCACGCTTGAGGAGATCGAGGAGGAGTGGTGCCGTTGACCGGCCCCCTTTTCCCCCGCTGAAACCCAGAGGCCAAACCGGAAAACAAAAATGAAAACGCGCCCCCTCACCCGCCTTCACGCGTCACGCGCCGGGACGCTCCTCGCCTGCGGGCTCCTCCTCGCCCGCGGCGCGGCCGGCGCCAGCGCCGGCGTGCCGGCAAAGTACGCCGTCGAGCCCCAGTTCCAGCTCCTGCGCTTCGGCGAGGTCATGCCGACCGGGTGGATCCGCGAGCAGTTCATCCGCGACCTCGACGTCGGGTTCGCAGGCCACATGCCCGAGATCGCCCCCATGACCTGCGGGGCGCTGATCTTCGGCGTCAACCGGAACACGCCGGACCACATCCAGAACGCCGGCGGCGGCAGCTGGGGGGGCGCCGAGGGCGCCTGGTGGAAGGGCGAGACCGAGGGCAACTGGCGCAGCGGGAGCACGATGATGGCGCTCATGACGGGCCTGCCCGCGCGCCGGGCCGAGGCCGACGCGAAGGTCGACTACCTCCTGAAGGCGCAGGACGCCGACGGCTACATGGGCATCTACGGGCCGACCCTGCGCTGGGCCGGCGGCGACGTGGACAACGGCGAGCTCTGGACGCAGACCTGCATCTTCCGCGGTCTCCTCGCCTACTACGAGGCGACCAGCAGGCCCGAGGTGCTTGCCGCCGTCGAGCGGGCCGTCCAGCTGACGATGAGCCACTACGGGGAGGGGGTCAGGGACCCCTACGGCGCCGAGACTCAGAACCACAACCTCATGTTCGTCGACGTGGTGGAGCGCCTCTACGACCTGACCGGCAACCCCGCCTACCGCGACTTCGGTGTCTACCTCTACCGGGACTACTCCAGGGACATGAAGACCGACATCGCGCTGACGACGCTCCTGGAAGCGGACCACCCGTTCATGGGCCACGGCGCGACGACCTACGAGGGCCTGCGCGTGCCTGTCTGGGCAGCGTACGTGACCGGCGACCCGATGCTCCTCGCCGGCGCGGAGGAGGGGTTCGCCAAGTCGTGGGCCCACGTGTCGCCGACCGGCGGCCCGGTGTCCAACGAGTTCATAGCGAACAAGCCGACGGACCCCGACCTGGGCGGCTACGAGGGCTGCGGCGAGAAGGAGTGGATGACGTCGCTGCTCAGCGCCGCGCAGAAGACCGGGCGCTCGGAGCTCGCCGAGCAGGCCGAGACAACCTTCTACAACTCGGTCCAGGGGTCGCGCCTGGCGGACGGGACGGCGATGGCCTACGTGTCGACGGACAACGTCTACAGGATCGAAGGGGCCATCATGAACCGCGTCATCTTCTCGCCCGCCCACGAGGACGTGGCGAACTGCTGCGCCCCGAACTTCACGCAGATCGGCCCCGTCTTCGTGCGCAGCATGTGGATGCGCGCCCAGGACGGCCTCGCGGCCGTCCTCTACGGCCCGTCCGAGGTGCGGACGAGGGTCGGGGGCGTGCCGGTCACGGTCGCGGAGGAGACGACCTACCCCTTCTCGGAGCACCTGCGCTTCCGCGTGGACCCGGAGACGCCCGTCGACTTCCTCATCCGCCTGCGGATCCCGTCCTGGACCACGGGCGTCACGGCCACCTGCGAGGGGGCCGACATCCGGCGCGCGGGCGACTGGCTCCTCGTCGGCAAGAAATGGAAGCCAGGGGACGCGATAGACCTCTCGTTCGGCGCGGAGGCGCAGCCCGTGCCCTCCAACAACGGCGAGTTCTACGTGCGCCGGGGGCCACTATTCTATGCCCTGCCGATCGCCGCGATTAGGAGGCCGGTCAAGGACTACCCCCTCCCGGGCTTCCACGACTACCTGGTGTTCCCCGCGGTGTGGGCCCAGGGACACTACGCGCTGCCCAGGGCCTCTGACGGCGCCCCGGCCTTCGAGCTCTCCGGGGATCCCAAGGCCGACCCGCGGTTCCCGTGGGACGGCGCGCCCGTCAGCCTCCAGGCGAGGATGCTCAACCAGGGCACGGGCAAGGCGGAGACCGTCGAGCTGGTGCCCATGGGAAGCGGCGAGGCCCTCCTGCGCCGCATGACCTTCCCCCTCGCCCCCTAAAAAAAGCGCCGCCCCATGAAACCCATAAAGGTCGGCATCCTGGGCGCCGGGGGATTCGCCCGGGCGTTCACCCCGCTCTTCAAGGCGCACCCGCAGGTGCGCGGCGTCAGCATCGCGGAATTGATCCCGGAGCGCCGGAAGGAGGAGGCCGCCCTCGCGGGCGTCACCGAGACCTACGGCTCCCTGGACGAGCTCCTCGCGAGCGACTGCGACGCCGTGGCGATATTCACCCAGCGCTGGCTCCACGCCCCGCAGGCGATCGCCGCCCTGAAGGCCGGCAAGCACGTCTACTCGGCCGTGCCGGCCGGGGCGACGGTCGAGGAGATCGGCGAGCTCGTCGAGACCGTCAGGAGGACGGGGCTGATCTACATGCTCGGCGAGACGAGCTACTACTACCCCTCGGCGCTCTTCTGCCGCGAGATGTGGCGCCGGGGCAAGTTCGGCCGGTTCGTCTACGGCGAGGGCGAGTACATGCACGACATGTCCCACGGCTTCTACCAGGCCTACCAGCACAGCGGGGGCCCGGGGTGGAAGCGGACCGCGGGCGTGCCGCCCATGCTCTACCCCACGCACACGGTGAGCATGATCGTGAGCGTGACGGGCGCGCACCTGACGAGGGTTTCGTGCCTTGGCCAGGTGGACGCGAGCGGCGACGGCGTGTTCGGCAGGGGGCAGAACGAGTGGGACAACGCGTTCAGCAACGAGACCGCCCTCTTCCGCACGAGCGACGGCGGCAGCGCCCGGATCAACGAATTCCGCAGGGTCGGCCACTGGGGCGGCCGGTCCGTGCGCCTGAGCCTGTACGGGACCCTGGGCTGCTTCGAGGAGCAGCCCGAGGGCGACGTCTGGGTCAACCTCGACCGCGAGATCACGCCGCTGAACGACCTCCTGCGCTGCGTCCCGGTGGCCGAGGGCGACAGGAAGGCCGCCGGCGAGCCCAAGGACAGCACGCAGCACGACTTCTACTCGGGCATGGCCCCCATCCACCCCGTCTGGCGCCTGCCGGCGGAATTGGCCAGCCGCCCGAGCGGCCACCACGGCTCGCACCTTTTCCTGGCCGACGACTTCGTGCGGGCCTGCGTGACCGGCGCCCTGCCGCCGAACCACGTCTGGGCCGCCGCCCGCTACAACCTTCCCGGGATCGTGGCCCACCAGTCGGCCCTGCGCGAGGGCGAGCTCCTTTCCGTCCCCGACCTCGGCGGCCCCCCGGCCGGCTCGCGGATGCTCGAGGACATCCTCGCCGGGCTCGCGCCGGCCACCCCGCAATGGAAGCTCCCGGAGCCCGCATTCACCGGGCAGCCATGGTGGTGAGCAGCAGAGCCCCCCACGCCGGGCGCACGCCCCTAGCCCGCGGCCTCGCCGAAGGCCTGGAGGCACTCCCGCGGGCCGCGGCCGTACGCCTGCGTGAACACGCGGTGGAACTGGGCGTAGCTGCCGAATCCCGCGGCGTAGACGGCCTCCGTGATCGTCGTCTGCTCGGGCTTGCGGACGTGCTCCATGAAGCGGGCCAGCCGGACGGAGTTGCGGTAGCGGCTGAGCGACACGCCGATCTGGCGCGTGAACATGCGGCTCAGGTGCGCCTCGCTCGCGCCGCAGCGCAGCGCCAGCGACCGCAGGCTCTGCTTCTCGCTCCCCCTGCTGATCGAGTCGAGCGCCTTGCGCACCGCCGAGTGGAGCGCCACCGCGCCGCCGAGCGCCTTCCCCGCGCGCTGGCAGCGCCAGCAGAGGAGCAGCAGGTGGTGCAGGCCCGCGTTCAGGCCGTCGGGGTCCCTGTGGTCGTACCTGAAGTCGGAATTGACGCCGAAGCCCGCCTCGCGGTTCAGCACGTCGGGGTCGGGCGCCGCCTCCATGAGGTTGTCCATGGTCTTGCGGACGAGGTCGAAGGTCTCGACGGGGAGCACCGTGTGGAGCACGCCGTCCACGTCGGCCTTGTCGCGCTTGAGCCCCTCGTAGGTGGCGCTCCGGCACGACCGCGCGATCAGGCGCGGCTTGAACACGGCCACGTAGTTCTCGGCGTCGCTCGTCCGGTCGACCAGCTGGTGTTCCTGGGACGGGAAGAGCCAGAGGAGCGTGCGCCGGCCGAACGTGTGCCGCTGCTCGCCGAGGACGTAGCTGATGGAGCCGCGGACCACCAGGTTCAGCTCCAGCTCCACATGGTGGTGGCTCTTGATCGTCGGCGGGTTGCGCGCCGACTCCACGAGGTAGATCAGGCCGTCATACTGCCCGCCGAGCTTAAGGTCCTCCAGCATGTGAGCAAAATATGAGAACTATTTCTCAGAAGGCGAGAGGACGGTTGGCCCCGATTGGGGTACATTGGGGCCGGCAACACCCCCGCGGCATGAACCCCATCCCCTTTGGCTCGCTTTCCTCGGGTGAAACCGTCGAGGCCCACGCGCTCACGAACGCCGCGGGCGCGTCGGCGCAGGTCCTGACCTACGGGGGCATTGTCACCTCGCTCTGCATGCCGGACCGGCTGGGGCGCATGGCGGACGTCGTCCTGGGTTACGGCAGCCTCGGGGACTACGTCGATGGCACCGCCTATCTCGGGGCTATCGTCGGCCGCGTCGCCGGCCGCGTCACGGGGGGCCTAATCCCGCTCGAGGGCGGGACCCTGGCCCTCGCGCAGAACGACGGGGCCAACCACCTTCACGGCGGCCGGCGCGGGCTCGACCGGCGCGTCTGGGGGGCGAAGCCCCGCTCCCTTGACGACGGGAGCGCGTCGCTCGAGCTCACGTACACGAGCCCGGACGGCGAGGAGGGCTATCCCGGGACGGTCGAGATCGCCGTCACCTACACGCTGACGGCGGGCAACGCGCTTGTCGTCGAGTCCGAGGCCTCGAGCGACCGCGCGACGCCGCTCAGCCTCGCCCACCATTCCTACTTCAACCTCGCGGGCGAGGGCTCCGGCGACATCAGGGGCCACGAGCTCCAGGTCCTCGCGGACGACTTTGTCCCGGCGGGCGCCGGCATGGCCCTCTCGGACAGGCGGGTGCCCGTCGCCGGGCGCGGGGCGGACTTCAGGCGGGCGCGGCGCATCGGGGAGGCGCTCCCCTCCCTCACCAAGGCGCACGGCGACCTCTACCTCCTGCGCGCCGCCGGCGCGCCCCGCCCGGAAAGCCCGGCGCTAGCCGCGCGGGTCCATGAGCGCGCCAGCGGCCGCGTGCTCGAGGTGTTCACGGACGAGGACTGCCTGCAGTTCTACACCGGGGTCTCGCTCGACGGCGCGAGGCCCGGGAAGTCCGGCCGGCCCTACGGCCCGCACGCCGGCCTCTGCCTGGAGTGCCACGGCTACCCCAACGCGACGGGCCGGCCCGGATTCGGCGACATCCTCGTCGTTCCCGGCCGGCCGCAGCGCCGCCGCACGGTCTACGCCTTCTCCACAACGTGAGCGACGACCACGCATCCGCCGTCCTGTCCAAGCCGCCCACGGCGCTGGACTACAGCCTGACCGGCCTGAACGCCGACGCCGCCGTCGAGAAGGGCCTCGCCGAGGCGGAATGGTACCAGTGCCCGCTGCCGCGCGAGACCATGCGCAAGCTCCTCGAGCGCCGCAACGGGCCGGCGATCCGCGACACGATCCTCTGGTTCGCCCTCATCTTCGGGCTCGGCTACGCGACCTATGCCCTCTGGGGGACCTGGTGGGCCCTGCCGGCGTACCTGGCCTACGCGGTCCTCTACGCGTCGACCTCGGACTCCCGCTGGCACGAGTCCGGCCACGGCACCGCGTTCAGGACCGACTGGATGAACAACGCGCTCTACGAGGTGGCGTCGTTCATGGTCATGCGGGAGTCGACCCCGTGGCGCTGGAGCCACACCCGGCACCACAGCGACACGATCATCGTCGGCCGCGACCCCGAGATCGCCGTGCCGCGACCCCCGAACATCAGGGCCGTCATCATGAGCTTCTTCGACCTGCCGACGTACCCGAAATACTTCAGGCACATCCTGCTCCACTCGGCCGGACGGATGACGGCCGACGAGAGGACCTACATCCCCGAGTCGGAGTTCCCGAAGGTCTACGCAAAGGCGCGCGTCTACGTCGCCATCTACGCCGGCGTCATCGGGCTCGCCCTCGCCACCCGCAGCATCCTCCCGCTCCTCTACGTCGGCCTCACGAACCTCTTCGGCACCTGGCTCATGGTCGTCTACGGGCTCACCCAGCACGCCGGCCTGGCCGAGAACGTCCTCGACCACCGCCTGAACTGCCGGACGGTCTACATGGGCCCGATCAACCGGTACCTCTACTGGAACATGAACTACCACGTGGAGCATCACATGTTCCCGCTGGTGCCCTACCACGCGCTCCCGAGGCTCCACGCCGCGGTGAAGGACGACTGCCCCGTGCCCTACAGCGGCATCATCGAGGCGTGGCGGGAGATCGTGCCCGCGGTCCTGAGGCAGGTGAGGGATCCCGCGTACTGCGTGAAACGCAGGCTCCCTGAGCCCAAGGTCCGCGTCAGCGAGGAGGGCCTGTCTTCGGGGGCCAGGCCCGATGCGCAGGGCTGGATGGAGGTCTGCGCCGGCGCCGACCTCGGCCCCGCGGACGTGATCCGCTTCGACCACGACAGGAGGACCTTCGCCCTCTGCCGCGACGCCGCCGGCGCGCTCTTCGCGACGGACGGCGTCTGCACGCACGGCAACACCCACCTGGCCGGCGGGCTCGTGATCGGCGGCACGATCGAGTGCCCGAAGCACAACGGGAGGTTCAACCTGAAGGACGGCTCGCCCGCGAGGCCGCCCGTCTGCCGCGGGCTTGCGACCTACCCGATCGAGGAGCGCCGCGGCCGCATCTACCTGAACGTCGCGCGGCCCTCGGGCGCCGGCGCCCGCTCGCAGAAGGCCTTCCGGTTCCGCGTCGCCTCCACGAGGAACGTCGCCACCTTCATCAGGGAGCTGGTCCTCGAGCCCGCGGACCCGGCCGAGTGCGTCGCGTTCACGCCGGGCGACTACCTGCAGCTCGACATCCCGGCCTACGACGAGATCCGCTTCCGCGACTTCGACATCCCGCAGCCGTACGCCGCCGTCTGGGAGGCCCAGCACGTCTTCGACCACGTCGCCAGGAACCCGCTCAAGGGACGGCGCAACAACTACTCGATAGCGAGCAACCAGGGGCTGGAGCGCGAGCTCAGGTTCAACGTGCGCATCGCCACGCCGCCGCCGGGGCAGGACTGCCCGCCCGGCGCCGGGAGCGCCTACGTCTTCAGCCTCAGGCCGGGCGACGTCGTGACGGCAATCGGCCCCTTCGGGGACTTCCACCTGAAGCCCACCAAGAGGGAGATGGTCTTCATCGGCGGCGGCGCGGGCATGGCCCCGCTCCGCGCCCAGCTCTCGCACCTCTTCGAGACCGAGCACACGGCCCGCAAGGTGAGCTTCTGGTACGGCGCGCGCTCGAGGCAGGAGATCTTCTACGAGGACTATTTCCGGCGCCTCGCCTGGGAGCACCCGAACTTCAAGTTCCACCTCGCGCTCTCCTCTCCCCTGCCCGAGGACGCCTGGACAGGCCCCGTGGGACTGATCCACGACGTCGTCCTCGAGAACCACCTGCGCGGCCACCCGAACCCGAGGGCCGTGGAGTACTACCTGTGCGGGCCTCCCATGATGATCAGGGCGTGCACCAGGATGCTCGCCGCCCACGGCGTGCCGGACGCCCAGGTCGCCTACGACGAATTCTAGGAGGGCGAGCGCGCCCCCGATCCACCCCAGCATGCCCGACTCCTTCGAGAACAACCTGCCCCGGCGGATGCGCTTCGGCCGCGGCGCCTCGCTCGACCTCCCCGGGGAGCTCCGCCGGCTCGGACGCGCCGCGCCGTTCATCGTCACCGACGCGGGCGTCGCGGCCGCGGGCCTGCTCTCGCAGGTGACCGGGGCCCTTGACCTCGCCGGTATGAGGTACCTCGTGTTCGCCGGGACGGAGCCGGAGCCCCCCTTCAGCTGCGTCGCCGACGCCGTCGCCTCGGTTGGGGTCGCCGGCTTCGCGGCCGACGCGGTCGTCGCCCTGGGCGGCGGGAGCGTGATGGACACGGCGAAATTGGTGGCTGCGACCCTCGCCGACGGGCGCCAGGCGCACCTCCTGGCCGGGATCGGCAAGGTGGGGAGGCGCCCCCTGCCCCTCGTCTGCCTGCCGACGACCGCGGGGACCGGCTCCGAGGCGACGCCGGTGGCGATCTTCACCGACCCCGCCACGGGGAGCAAGGTGGGCGTCGTCGATCCCTGCCTCGTGCCGGACCTCGTGATCCTCGACCCCGCGCTGACCGACGGCCTGCCGGCGCTGCCGACCGCGGCGGCGGGCATGGACGCCCTTGTCCACGCGCTGGAGGCCTTCATCGCGAAGGTGGCGACGCCGCTTGGCCGGGGTCTCGCCCTCGAGGCGGCGCGGCGCCTCGGGCCCGCGCTCCCGCTCGTCTGCCAGGACGGCAGGGACCGGCCCGCGCGGGATGCGATGCTCATCGGCGCCAACCTGGCCGGCCTCGCCTTCGCCAATTCCTCCTGCTGCGGCGTGCACGCGCTGGCGCTGCCCCTCGGCGGGCGCTTCCACATCGTGCACGGCGTGGCGACCGGCTGCCTCGTCGCGGAGACCCTGCGCCACAACCTGCCCTCCTGCCGGGGCGACGTGGCCGTGTTCGCGGCGGCCCTGGGGTGGCCGGGGGGCGATCCCGACAGCTTCCCCGACCAGCTCGCCTCGCTCGCCCGGGCGATAGGACTTGCGAAGGCGCTCAGCGCGACCGCCGTCCCCGACGAGGCGCTGGCGCCGATGGCGCGCCAGGCCGTCGCCAACCGCCGCCTCATGGACCCAAACCCCCGCGCCATCACCGAGGACGACGCGGTGGGCATCTACCGCCGGACCCTCCACGCCCATGCCTGACCCGATCCCGCCCCTCCTCTCAAGCCTGAAAATCCGCCCCGGCCTCTGGATCGACGGCAAGTGGCGGGAGGACGCGCACGAGAGGATCGCGGTCCGGGACCCGTCGAACGGGTCCGTGGTGGCGCAGGTCCCGCTCGCCGGGCCGGCCGAGTTCAAGGCGGCCATCGACGGGGCGCATGAGGCGTTCGAGTCCTGGCGGAGCGAGCCCGCCGCCTCGCGCGGCAACATCCTCAAGAAGGCGGCGGCGCTCATGGCGGCGGGGCGCGAGCGGCTCGCGGAGGTCCTCACCCGCGAGCAGGGCAAGCCGCTGGCGCAGGCCCTGGCCGAGGTGGACTACGCGGCGAGCTTCTTCCAGTGGTTCGGCGAGGAGGCCCGCAGGCTCTGCGGCCGCATCCAGCCGCACCCCCAGGACGGCCGCGAGTACCATGTGAGGCCGGTGCCGGCCGGCGTCGCCGGCCTCGTGACCCCCTGGAATTTCCCGATCGCGCAGGGATCGAAGAAGGTCGCCGCGGCCCTCGCCGCCGGGTGCACGGCGGTGTGGAAGCCCTCGGAATTGACCCCGCTTGTCGCCCTGGCGATGGGGCCCCTCCTCAAGGAGGCCGGCCTTCCGGACGGGGTCCTGCAGGTCCTGCCCGCGCTGGGCCCGGTCGCGGGCGAGGCGTTCACCTCCGACCCGAGGGTGAGGGTCCTCTCGCTCACGGGATCCACGGCCACCGGCCGCACGCTCATGCAGGCCGCGTCGAGGCACCTGCCGCGCCTGTCGTTCGAGCTCGGCGGGAACGCCCCCTTCATTCTCCTTCCCGACGCGGACCTCGAGTTCGCCGCGGCGGAGCTCGTCAAGCTGAAGCTCCTCTGCTCCGGGCAGGTCTGCGTGACGGCCAACCGGGTCTTCGTGCCCGCCTCCCTCGAGGGCGTCTTTGCGGCGAAACTCTGTGCGCTCTGGGGGGCCCTCCGGGTCGGCAGCGGCCTCACGCCCGGCGTCGACGTGGGGCCCCTCATCCACGCCAAGGCCTGCGAGAGGGTGAGCGCCCTCGTGGCCGGCGCGCTCCGGGCGGGGGCCGAGGTGGCCTGCGACAACCGCGCGCACGAGGGAGACCCCGCGCTGTCCGGGGGCAGCTTCTCGGCGCCCGTGATCCTGCGCGGCGTGAAGGACGACATGCAGCTGGCCAGGGAGGAGATCTTCGGGCCCGTCCTGCCGCTCCTGCGCTACGACGACGTGGCGGACGCCGTCCGACGCGCAAACTCTACCCCCTTCGGCCTCGCGGCCTACGTGTACGGCAGGGGCGTCACCCGCGCCAACGCGGTTGCCGACGCCCTGGACGCGGGCATCGTCGGCGTCAACGAGTGGCGCCCGCTGCGGGCCGAGATCCCCTTCGGGGGCGTGAAGGAGAGCGGCCTCGGGAGCGAGGGGGGCGAGGAGGGAATCCGCGAGTTCTGCGAGACCAAGGTCATCGCAACGTCGGCCCCCCGGATGACCGGCTGACCCGGCCAAACGGAACGGAATCTGCTCTCAATCCCCGCGCCCGGGTCCAGGCCCGCGGGCTCCCGGGGCGCCTCCCGCCGGCAAAACCATTTAACCGAACATCACCATGGCCAAGACCCAACACCCGCTCGAGCCGCTCAACGCCCAGGAAGTCCGGCACGCCGTCAAGATCCTCAGGGACTCCGGAAAGGTGACGCCCACCACGCGCTTCGTCACCGTCAGCCTCAGGGAGCCGGACAAGGCGCTCGTACACGCATTCACCGGCAACGACGCGCCCGCCCGCGAGGCGTCGGCGGTCCTCTTCGACAACGGGACGAATTCCTGCCTCGAGGCGGCGGTGTCCCTCGCGGAAGGGAAGGTCCTGTCGTGGAAGCACGTCCCCGGCGTGCAGCCGACGATGACCGTGGACGAGCAGGTCGAGTGCGAGCAGGCGGTCCTGGCGAGCCCCGAGTTCAGGGCCGCGCTCAAGCGCCAGTACGGCGTCGAGGACACCAGCCTCGTGATGGTCGACATCTGGAGCGCGGGCAACTACGGCAGCGAGGAGGACCGGACGATGAGGCTCGCGCGCCCGCTCTGCTTCCTGCGGATGGACCCGACGGACAACGGCTACGCGAAGCCCATCGAGGGGCTGCGGCCGGTCGTCGACCTGAACGCGATGAAGGTGATCCGCGTCGAGGAGTACGGCCACTGGCCGCTGCCGCCGCAGCAGTCCAACTACTCCGCCGACCGGATGAAGGGCTTCCGCAAGGACATCAAGCCGCTCGAGATCATGCAGCCCGACGGTCCGAGCTTCGAGGTCGAGGGCTACCAGGTCCGCTGGCAGAAATGGAGCTTCGTCATCGGCTTCAACGGCCGCGAGGGCCTGACGCTCAATCATCTCTGCTACCAGGACGGCGGCAGGAATCGCTCCGTCCTCTACCGCGGCTCGCTCTCGGAGATGGTCGTCCCCTACGGCGACCCGGCCCCCCAGCAGGCGCGCAAGAACGCCTTCGACGCCGGCGAGTACGGGCTGGGCTACTGCGCGAACAGCCTGGAGCTCGGCTGCGACTGCCTCGGCTACATCAAATACTTCGACGGCCACCTCTGCACGAGCCGGGGCGAGCCGATGACGATCAAGAACGCGGTCTGCATGCACGAGGAGGACTACGGCATCCTCTGGAAGCACACCGACCGCAGGCTCGGCACCCCGGAGGTCCGCCGCTCGAGGCGCCTCGTGATCTCCTCGATCGCGACGGTCGAGAACTACGAGTACGGCTTCTTCTGGTACCTCTACCAGGACGGCAACATCCAGTTCGAGGTGAAGTTGACGGGAATCCTCTCGCTGGGCGCGCTGCCCCCCGGCGAGAAGTCCCCGTACGGCGCGCTCATCGCGCCGCAGCTCTACGCCCCCAACCACCAGCACTTCTTCAACGTGCGGCTCGACCTGGACCTGGACGGCACGGCCAACGCCGCGTACCAGCTCGACGTCGAGGCCGACGCGCCGGGGCCGAAGAACCCGTTCGAGAACGCCTTCTCGGCGAAGGCGCGGCTCCTGAGGACGGAGCTCCAGGCCCGCGCCCACATGAACCTCGCGACCGCCAGGACCTGGAAGTTCGTCAACCCGTCCTCGCTGAACGCGGTCGGCGAGCCCGCCGGCTACAGGTTCATGCCCGGCGACAACTGCCTTCCCTTCGCCACGAAGAACGCCTGGTGGAGGAAGCGCGCCGGCTTCGTCGACCACCACGTCTGGATCACCCCGTACAGGGATGAGGAGAGGCACGCGGCGGGAAACTACCCGAACCAGAGCCAGGGCGGCGACGGCCTGCCCCGCTGGACCGCGTCCGACCGCGCCATCGAGAACACCGACCTCGTCCTCTGGTACACCTTCGGCCACACCCACCTCGCGCGGCCCGAGGACTACCCCGTCATGCCCGCGGCCTACATCGGCTTCATGCTGAAGCCGAGCGGCTTCTTCACGGAGAACCCCGGCAACGACATTGCGCCCTCGATGACCCACGGCCACGGGGCCGACTGAGGCTCCCCTACTCGCCGCGCAGCAGCATGTGGATCCGGTCCCGGCCTCCGAGGTCGGGGCTCTCGTTGCGCAGGCTGAAGGCGATCGTGAGGTCGGTGGGAGCCCCGCCGGTCAGCGTGACGCGGAGCGTCCGCCGCTCCAAGGGCGCGCCCTTCAGGGGCTCGGGGTGAAAGTCGAGCGTGGCGGCCGCCGCGGGGCTCCCGACGAGTCGCGCCTCCAGCCTTCCCGTGGAGAAACCCTGGTTGATGACCGCGACCGCGAGCTCGACGGGCGCGCCGTAGGCCGCCGGCGGCGGGAGAGCCCCACCGATCACCGCGCTCACCCTCCCCTCGGGGTTGATCGTGACGATGATCGGACAGTCGCCCGCCTGCGCGGCCAGGGGCGTGCAGCGCTCGGACGCCGGCGGGCCGCCGTCGGCGAGCGCCGGCAGAGGCAGTGCGAGGAGAACTGCAAACGCTGGCAGGAGGCGTCTCATGCGGCGCCGCTTTCCTTCACGATTGTGTCATACGCCGCCCGCGCATGGTCGAAGGCCTCCGCAGCCGCTGGCCGCTCGCTCTCGCGCATGAAGGGCGCCTTGACCTCCCAAACCTTGTCGACGCAGTCGCGGCACCACTGCGCGCTCCTCCTGGAGGCCCGGACGGGGCCGCCGCCCACGCCCACGAAGACGGGGTGCGTGTGCGAGGAGGGCATGATCCGGAGCGCGATCCACGAGCTTCGCTCGATCGCCGCGTCAAAGCTGACCGGCTGCGGCCTGCCGTCCGCAAGGAGCGTGGCCGAGCCGGCGGGGACCCCGTTGACGACGAGCTCAATGGAGACGTTCCGGGTGCCGCCGATCCGCGCGTTCTCGAGGTGCCAGAGCCGCGTCGGCGCGTTGCGGATCGCCTCGGTCCACGCCGTGGGCTCGGGCTCGAGCCGGGCGGCCACCGTCGCCTCAATCTTCACGCGGCCTGCCGCGGCCAGGGCCACGTCGTCCTCACCGCTCCTCCTTCCCTCCACCCTGAAGTCGAGGAAATGGCTGCGGCCGTCCCCGCAGTACAGGTGGCCCTCCTTCAGGCCCCGGATCCACGCCTCGTAGCCGACGTCACCCTCCGGCCTTTCCGCGAGCCGGACATAGCTGCGGCCCACGCCGGGCCGCTCCCCCGTGATGCAGGGAAAGTCGGTCTCCCCGATCATCGCCAGGCGGTAGCCGCAGTTCAGCATGTGGTACCAGGCGTTCAGCTCGGCGACCGGCCGGGTGTCGCAGCCCGAGAGGAAGTCGACGAGGCCGTGGGTCACGTCGATGATGGCCTCCTGGGTGCCGATCCCGTCCATGGGCGGTATCTCGTAGTTCGGCAGGTCGGTCGAGTCGACGACCATGCCGTTCCCGCAGTGCGCATAGCCCGCGACGGAGCCCTGCGCCCTCGCCCACTTGAGTATCGGCAGGTTCCACGAGGGCCAGTCCTCGATCAGCTTCGTCCCGGGATAGTCCTGCTCAGCCAACCGCAGGAGCACGAGGTGCCCGGCGTGGCTCGAGGGGAACCCGGACACCTCGACGTCGTAGCGTAGCGTGCTCTCCGCGTCCTCCTGCGTGGCGCGGGGCAGCAGGCTGGCGTTGTTCGCCGCCTGGAGATCCGGGTGCTCGAGCGAGGCCGCGGGGCTCTCCGAGTGGCCGGTGAAGAACTGCTTCTGGTAGTACCAGCTCGGGGCCCAGGAGAGCACGTCCCCGATCGAGAGCCCCTCGCCGCGGACGTGCCGGATCATGGTCTCCGGCGAGACCCCCTCGGTCGGGACTTGGTAGTGGGCGCATCCGCCCGCGTGGATGTGGGTGTCCCCGGAATACAAGCCCCAGCGGGAGGGATCGATCCAGCGCACGAGCCTCACCTCCACGGGTCCGCTTGCGGGATTTATCGCGGCCGACTGGACACCGACCAGGTACTCGGGGCCGCGCCTGCTCTCTATTGTGTAGTCGCCGTCGGGGAGCCGCAGGCTCTCGCCGTCGGCGCGGTAGACCTGGCGCTGGAAGTAGAGGTCGGGCGCGATCCGCATCGCCTGCGGCGGATAGACGAGGCCCTGCCGGTCCGTGACCGTCAGGGCCGCGACGCACCCGCGCCCGTCCGCGTCCTTGATCGAGAAGAGGACGTCCCGGGTCGCCGTGCAGTCGAAGTCGAACACCCGGGACGACGAGCCCCCCGCGGCGCCCGGGTCGGCCGGGAAGGTCGACGCCACGAGCTCGGCGCGGCGCTGGCCGCGGTCCCTGCTGAAAACCTGCACCACGTGGTACTCCAGGGGGAAGCCAGAGAGCGGGATCACCGGGATCTCGTACCCGTAGCGGATGATCGGGGTCGTCTCGTGCAGCTGCGCCATGATCCACATCTTCTCGATGAGCGGCCCCTTGTTCAGGGTGTCCAGGAGCGTCGAGCGCTGCGCCACGGAATTCCCGCCCATCATGCGGCCGGGGGTCCGGAATCCCGCCTGGATCAGCTCGAAGCCGTCCTTTCTCCCGGAGGGGTTCTCGACCCGGACGAGGAACATCCGCCAGCCCTGCTCGACCAGGGTCCGCGGGGCGCCGCCGGGCGAGAGGCGCACGGACCCGCCCGGGTCCACGGAGAGGCGGGCGAGCGTGTAGCGCTCGAGGACGGCCTCGGCCGCGCCCACCGAGGCGCGGTCGCCGCGGAGCGCCATCGCGGCGATCTGCGCGGCATCCTCCGGGGACAGCGGGGCGCCGAGGCCCGCGAGCTCGCTGACGGCCCGGTTGACGCCGGCAAAATAGGGCTGCGGCTCGACATCCGGGCCGCCCGCGCCGCCGCCCCCGAACAGGAGGTAAGGGCGAAGCAGCAGCGCGGCCGAGCCCACGCCGGCGACCGCGATCACGCGGCGGCGGCTCATCAGGTGTTGGGGTTTGCCGTTCATTGAGGGAAGGCCGGGGTGCGGCCGGTCGAGCCTGCAGGATGACAGGGATTTCCGGGGCCGCACCACCTCTTTCGGCGCTACCCACAGGCGATAAACCTGCTGCAGTAGCAACCCCATCACGATGACTGCGTCCGGGTAAACTACGGGGCGGTCGAGCCATGATCAAGGCGCCCGGTTGGCCACACGGCGCTTGCAGTCAGCTGAAGCCTCGAAATTTACTGGTCCGACCCGGTGTGTTGCTCGCGCAGCTTGCGGAGATTGCGCTCCACCATCGTGCGAATGCCCGGGTTGGGAATGCGACGCAGCCAGCCTCGAAGTTCGCTCCATCGAAAGCCCTTGATGTCGGTCTCCGGGAGCGCGCCGCTCAAGGGGCGGCGGTTCATCGCAGAAAAATAGGCCACGTCGAACAGCGCCTTCTCGGGCGACGCGACCAATCCCTCGGCGCCCGCATCATAGGCGTAACCGGTGAAAAGCGCAGGCTTGATATGGCGCAGCTGGACCGTTGCGCCGGCAACTGCGATCCTGGCCGGCCGGCCGAGCGTGACCCCGAAATGGGTCCCGGGAAACTGCTGGATGCGCCCGTTATGCCTGAGTGCCGACCAGCCCGACAGATAGGCTTCGTAAGGCTGGGCGGCGGCGGCGACCAGCGCCGCCGGTTTGGTCGCTGCCGGTCCGATCAGCCAGGCGCCGGGCTTGATGCGCGTCACCAAGCCTTCGGCCGCAAGCCGCTGCAGCGCCATGGAGGCGGTGGACATGCCCAGGCCGGCCAGCTGCGCCGCCGAGCGGGTTGTCACCCGGCGATGCCCGGCGAGTCTCTGGTAGAACGACAGTGTTGTCATGACGCGGCGGGAGGCAGGTCCGAAGACAGGTCGGCGCGCACCTGTTCCTTCATGCGGTTCCAGGTTTCTGAAGCCGCGTAGTATCCGGCCAAGTCGGCGGGCAGGAACGGCACCACCTGGTCCCGAAACATTGCCAGAGTGATCGAGGATAGTTGCCCCAAGGCCTGTTGGATCAAAGCCGGCGGCGTTCTCTTTGCCGCCCCGGCATGCGCCGACAGGAGTTGCAAGTCGAAGACATCACGGGCCTGGGCGTGGCTGCGGGTGGCGAGCGCGTTAACCTTCTGCCGGTAGGCTGCGAACGGACGGTAGTGAGGGAAAAGGAAGGGTGCCAATTGGTAGGCTCCGAGCACGGCCCCCGCTGGCGGCTCGACGGCGTGATCATCAAACGGCTCTTCCTTTTTTCGACGGGAAAACTCCAGCCGGGTGGCGATCCGTTCGCCCCCGTGCAACACATCGAATTTCCAGCGCTGGGAGGTCTCGGTCTGCTTGAGGGCGCTGATTTCTCCCAAGGTGATCCGGGCGGCGGACAACTCCGCGACCAGCGGTTGGCCCGCGAGGGTCTTGTTCACGTTCTTCCTTAGGGTTTCCTTCGCCACGATCCGGGTGTCGAAATCCATGTCCTCGGAAAGCCGGGGGCTGGCGCAATAAAAGCGCAAGTTCACCCCGCCCTTGAGGCAGACCGTGCCAGGGCTGACCGTGTTCGCGAAATGCTTCAGGAACACGAGGTGAAAACGCTCAACTGCCTCCCCATGAGTCATGGCGTCACGTTCATCTATAGTTGAATAAACTGCAATAGCAAAATACGGGCGTTTGGGCCCTGAATCGAGGCAAGGCCCCTTCGCTGGTTTCAATTGTGCAACGCGGCGTTGCACAATCGAGACCACGGCGAGATCCCATCACCACCGCGGGAATTAATTCCTTCGGCTTGCCCGGCCCGCAAAGTTGGGGCAGGCTCCCGTGGTGAAATCACCCCTCTCAGGTTTCATCGCCCTCGGCCTGCTCAGCTGCGGCCTCCTGGCCCAGGACGCCGACGATTACTATAAGGAAGGGCTGCCCCCCGCCTTCCACATGCTGAAGATCGGCGAGAGCGCCCCTGACTTCTCGCTCCTCGGGATAGACGGGAAGACCTACAGCCTGGCCGACTTTAGCGACGACCCCGTCCTGATCGTCATCTTCCTCTCGAACCACTGCCCGGTGTCCCACGCCGCGGAGACGCGGTTCATCCCGTTCGTGGCCAGCCTCAAGGGAAAGGGCGTCGGCGTCGTCGCCATCAACCCCAACAGCGACGAGGGAATCCGGATAGACGAGCTCGGCTACAGCAAGTATACCGACAACTACGAGGACATGAAGCTCTACGCGAAGGAGCGCGGCTTCAACTTCCCGTACCTCTACGACGGGGGAAAGCAGGCGGCGGCGATGGCGTACGGCTGCCTCTGCACGCCGCACATGTTCGTCTTCGACCGGGACAGGAAGCTGCGCTACGCAGGCCGCTTCGACGACTCCCAGGTGGCGGACCCCGCGTCCGTCCACTCGACGGACGGCGCCAACGCCGTGGAGGCGGTCCTGGCGGGGACGCCCGTGCCGGTCGAGCACACCCGCCCGATGGGCTGCTCGACCAAGTGGCTCACGAAGAAGGGTTCCGTCGCCGAGGGCAACGAGGAGTGGAAGAACCTGCCCGTCTCGATGGAGCCGGTCGACGCCGCTGGCTTGGCCGCGCTCGCGAAAAACCCCACGGGCCGCCTGCGCGTCATCAACCTCTGGGCCACCTGGTGCGTCCCCTGCGTCGAGGAATTCCCGGGACTCGTCTCCATCTCGCGCAGGCTGAGCACGAGGGACTTCGACATGATCTCGGTCAGCGTCGACGACGCCAAGGACGAGGCGAAGGCGCTGCAGTTCCTTGAGAGGGAGCACGCAGCCGTGCCGCCCGGGGCGAAGGCCGCGGTGGCGAAGCAGGGCAGGACCACCAACAACTTCATCTACACGGGAGCGGGCGGCGACGCCCTCGCCCAGGCGCTCGACCCCAAGTGGCCGGGCGGCTACCCGTACACGGTCGTGATCGCGCCCGGCGGCGAGGTCCTCTACCGCATCTCCGGCGAGGCCGACATCGCCGACCTGCAGAACAAGCTGATCGACCGGCTGGGCATCTACTACAAGTGAGTCACTGCCCCGACCCCATGACGACCCCCGAGAACTACCACCCCTACCGCGACCTTCCCCCGGTCGCGGGCATCTGCACGATCGCGGACGCGGCAAGGATCGGTTTCTCCGTCGACGAATGCGTCAAGCGCCTGAAGCGCCACCACTGGGTCCTGAAGAGGCTCCACATGGTCTTCATCGAGCGGCTGACCTCCGAGCCGATCTACGAGCTCAAGATGGGCTTCAGCCTCCACGCCCACTACTGCGCCGAGCACGCGGCCCAGTGGAGGAAGCGCGTGGGCGAGATGCGGGAGCCCCCGCTCGGCCTCGACAACGCACCGGACCGGGCGCTGGACGTCTTCCTTGACGAGGTCGCCTGCGCGCGCGACACGCCGGCGCTCCTCGTCGGCCTCTACGAGCACGCCGTGCCGGCTCTCCTGGGCGCGCTCAGGAGGCACATGGAGGGGACGAACCGACTGGTCGACCACCCGTCGTTCCGGATCTGCCGCTTCGCCGTCATCGAGCTGGAGGAGATGCAGGCCTACGGGAAGCTCGCGGTCGCAAGGCTCGTCCCCGCGGTGCGGCGCTCCGAGCTGGCGAACTGGAAAGCGCTCCTCGCCAGGCTCCTCGAGCAGGCCGGGCAATTGGACGGGAGCGCGCCGGCCCGCGAGGGCGAGCCCGGCAGGCTCTTCTCGATATCGCCGCGGGCGTTCGACGGCGTGCCCCAGCGCGACGAGCGCTTCCCCGACCCCTACAACATGGGCGTCCACGCCGAGGCCTTCCTCTACGACCCGAAGTTCCCGCCGGAGCCGAAGACGCTCATGATGTTCTACAAGAGGCTCCGCGAGATCGACGTGCCCGAGATGATGGCCTCCATCATCGCCGAGACGAAGGGCAAGCCCTGGGGCTACTACGTCGACATGACCCGCCAGCTCTGGGACGAGGCGCGCCACGCGATGATGGGAGAGGTGGGGTTCGTGCACGCCGGCATCGACTGGGGCAGGCTTGTCCGCGTCAACTTCACCTGGTCGCTCGCCCTCAACACGCAGCTGACCGCGATCGAGCGCCACGCCGTCCTCTACTTCATCGAGCAGGGCCTGATGCCGAAGACCGGCAAGCGCTTCGAGTGGGAGGTGGGGACCGCGTCGGGCGACCCATACTCCCGCATGATCCAGGACTACGACTGGGCCGACGAGGTGCTGCACGCGCACATCGGCAGGGAATGGTTCGTGCGGCCCTACGGGGACGCGAAGAAGGCGATCGAATACGGCGACAAGAGCTGGACGAAGGTGCTGATCGACTGGTCGAGCTACAGGGACAAGGGCCTCACGGGCCACGAGAACTGGTGGCCGAAGCTCTACCTCGCGTGGTGCGAGGCCAACGGGCGCAAGCCCGACCCCGCGGTCCTGGCCTACGACACGAGCTACGCGGCCTCGCGGGCCGACCTGAAGGACGTCAGCGTCTCGGCCTGACTTCATGTCGCTCCAGTGGATCGACTGGCTGGCGATCGGCACCTACGTCGCCGTGATCGCCTGCGCGGGCGTGCTGCTCTCGCGCAAGCCCAAGTCCTCGGAGGACTACTTCCTCGCGGGCCGCACGCTCCGCTGGCCCTTCATCGGGGCCTCGCTCTTCGCGGCGAACATCTCGGCGGAGCACTTCGTGGGGCTGGCCGGCAGCGGCTACTCAGGGGGGATGGCGGTCGGCGGCTACGAGTGGTCGGCCGTGTTCTGCCTCGTGCCGCTCATCACCCTCTTCCTGCCCTTCTACATAAAGAACAAGATATTCACCGTCCCGGAATTCCTCGAGCAGCGCTACGGGACCGGCATCCGGCTCTTCTTCTCGGGCTTCATGGTGATCCTCTCCGTCCTCACCAAGATATCCATCTCCCTCTGGGCGTCGTCGCTCGTCTTCTCGAGCCTCCTCGGCTGGAACCCCTACGCGGTCATCTGGGTGGTCGGCCTCGGCACCGCGCTCTACACCATGAAGGGCGGACTGCGGATCGTCGTCTACACGGACGCGCTCCAGACGACCGTCCTCCTCTTCGCCGCCGTCATCCTGACGGTCGTCGGACTGCGCCACGTCGGGGGCTGGAGCGGGCTCCACGCAAAGCTCGCCCCGGGGATGTTCTCGATGGTGAGGCCCGCGACGGACCCCGACTACCCCTGGCCCGGGATGTTCTTCGCGGTCTTCCTCGCCGGGAGCTTCTACTGGTCGATGGACCAGGTGCTCGTGCAGCGGGCCTTCGCCGCCAGGAGCCTCAACGAGGGGAGGAAGGGCGCGATCCTCTGCGGGTTCCTTAAGTTGACGACCCCCTTCCTCCTCGTCCTGCCCGGCCTGATCGCGAAGGCGATGTACCCGGACCTCAAGAAGGCGGACCAGGCGTACGGCGCCCTCCTCACGCACATCATGCCGGCGGGGCTCCTCGGGCTCACGATCAGCGGCATCGGCGCCGCCCTCATGGGCCACATCAGCGCGACGTACAACTCCATCTCGACCCTCGTCACCCGCGACTTCTACCTGCGCTGGCGGCCGCAGGCGAGCCAGGCCCAGCAGATCCGGGTAGGGCGCGGCGCCGTCCTCGCCGTCTTCATCCTGGGCTCGGCGTGGGCGCCCATGATCGGGCTCTTCGGCAACCTCTTCACCTACCTGCAGACGATCCAGGTCTACCTCATGCTCCCCTTCGCCGGCATCTTCTTCGCCGGCGTCCTCTGGAAGCGGACGACGACGCAGGGCGTCGTCGCCTGCCTCTGCACGGCGGGGGTTGTCTGCCCCCTCCTCATGCTGAACGGCGAGCTGCGCTTCCTGCCGTTCATGGACACCCCGCTGCTGAGGCCCTGGCTCCACGCCGCGATGCTGGCGTTCGCGGTATCGATGGTGGCGCTCCTCTTGGTCAGCCTCGCGACGCCCCGGACAACCGCGGCAAAGCTCGAGCACACGACCGTCTCCAACTGGGGAGCGCTGGTGGCCCCGGGCGAGGGCCGGGGGCTCCAGGACTACCGGCTCTGGCTCGGCGTCCTCCTCGCCGTGACGGCGGCATTGTGGTACTCGATGCGGTGAAGCGGCGGGAAAAAGGAAGCGGGCCATGCACTTGCCTCAAGCGTCGCAAAAAATTTCTCCCATGGCTGTGTCAGCGGCCGACTGCCACCGGCTTCAGACCTAGGATACCCGCAGCGTCAGACTGGCGGATATCATAGGTGTGGATCTCATCGAAATTGTGGCGCAGCGCCGTCACAAGGTGCAGGCAGTCAGCGGAGCGGAGGAACACCGTGTCCGGCAGCGTCGTATAAACCTGTGCAGCGGCTTCGATCACGGCGCTGTCCAAAGGGAGCCACGTCCAGAACCCGGCGATGTCGTCGTGGGTGAATTGCCGGATCGCGGTCATGAACTTGTCCCGACCCCAGATCTTCTCACGCAGCTGTCGGTGGAAGACCCCCATGAGTTCGGTGCGGACCAGTTCCGATGCGAACACCTGGTCTTCCCCTTCCAGGCGCGCCCGCATCGCGGGTGATTCCTTTTCGACGACGTAGAGCTTGGCGATCGCCGATGTGTCGCAAAAAATCATCGGTCAGCGATCCCCGCGGACATCGTCCAGAGCGGCCTGTATGTTATTTCCCACCGGGCCGGCCATCATCGCCACATATTCCGGGAGGAGCGTGCGTTTCCGCTTGCGGGGAGTAAGCAGCGACGGATTGGCCAAGACAGCCACGGGTTGGCCCCGGTCTGTGATTACAACTGGCGCCCGTGACAAGCCCGCGCGCCGGACAAGGTCGCCGGTCTTGGCGTGAAGTTCCTTTATGGTTATACTCGGAGGCATGGTGTAACAGTGTCACCTGACGACGAAATTGTCAAGTGTAACGGTGTAACAAAACGGATCATCTTGAGACGAGTGCATGCCCCATAAAAAGAATCTCGTTCCCGGCCCAATCGTAGTTATCTAGGACACCGTCGGCGAGAACCCCTCCAGCCCGTCCCGCCGGACCCCACCCCCCATGGCAGACACCCCAGCACCAGCGATTTCCGACCCGTCGGCCGAGCGGCTGTCCCTGCGCGAGAAGCTCTCGTACGGATTCGGCGACCTGGCGTCCTGCATCTACTGGCAGACCATATCGGTCTACCTGGCGATATTCTACACGGATATCTTCGGGATCACCGCGGCCGCGGCGGGGACGATGATGAGCATCAGCCGCTTCAGCGACGCCTTCTTCGACCCCCTGATGGGCATGCTCTCGGACCGCACGCGCTCCCGCTGGGGCAAGTTCAGGCCCTTCCTCCTCTGGGGCTGCGTGCCTCTGGCCGTGGCGGCGTTCCTCACCTTCTACGTCCCGGACTTTGGAGCAAAGGGAAAGCTCATCTGGGCATACCTGACCTTCAACGCGTTCATGCTGATCTATACGGCGATCAACATCCCGTATACGGCTCTCCTGGGCGTCCTCTCGCCGAACCCGAACGAGCGGACCTTCCTCTCGTCGGCCAAGTACGTGGGTGCCTTCGCCGGGGGGATCATCGTCTCGGCGACGCTGCTTCCCATGGCGAAGGTCGGCGGCTGGCTCGGCGCGACGACGGTCCAGCGCGGATGGGAGTTGTCGTTCGCGATCTACGGGGTCGCCGTGGTCGTCTTCTTCCTGGTCGTCTTCTTCAACACGAAGGAGCGCGTCCTGCCGCCGAAGGCGCAGAAGACGTCCTGGGGCAAGGACCTCGGCGACCTCCTGACGAACAGGCCCTGGCTCGTCCTCCTCGTGACGACGATCACGTTCATCTTCTTCGTGGCGCTGCGCGGCAACGCGACCACGCACTACTTCAAGTACTACGTGGGCGCGCAGACGCTCACCCTTCCCTCCTTCCTCCCGAAGTCGATGGCCGGAACGCAGCTCTGGAGCTGGGAGAGCCTCGTCTCGGCCTACAACACGATGACCCAGGTCATGTCCCTCGTCGGGGTCATGCTGGTACCGATCGCCGCGCGGATCCTCGGCCGGAAGGGGGCCTTCGTGGCCCTCCTCGTCGTGGCGATCGTGTCCACGGGCTCGTTCTACCTGTTCCGGCCCGACCAGCTCCTCCTCATCTTCGGCGTGAACGCCATCGGCTCCATCACGGGCGGCCCGCTGAGCGCGCTCCTCATGGCGATGTACGCGGACACCGCGGACTACGCGGAGTGGAAGACGGGCAGGCGCGCCACCGGCCTCATCTTCTCGGCATCGATCTTCGCCCAGAAGCAGGGATGGGGCCTCTCAGGCGGCTTCACGCTGCTTCTCATGAGCAGTCTGGGATTTGTCGCCAACCAGGCCCAGACGGCAAAGACGCTCCACGGCCTTGTGGAGCTGATGAGCATCTTCCCCGCGGCGCTGGGGGTAATAGCCCTTCTCCTCCTCACGCTCCTGTATCCCCTGAGCGAAAAGAGAATGTCCGAGATCGCAGCCGACCTGAAGGTGCGCCGGGCGGCCGACGCCGCCTCGCCGGCGACGGCCTGAATTCCCGTCCCATTAATGGGACGGGGTTGTTTCGCTTCCGAATATTTCCTGCAAGCCCGGGGTACCGCGTAATTGAGTTAAAACGCTGCGCTTAAATAACTAGCGAGATGGGAATGGGTCTGGCACGGACCCTGCGATAGAAGGGCCCGATGATCCACCTGAAAAGCGTCGACCGCGTCTATCCGCTCAAGGGGGGCCCGTTCTACGCCCTGCGCGGGATCACCCTCAACATCGACGAGGGCGACTTCGTCTCGATCATGGGGCCGTCCGGCTCGGGCAAGTCGACGCTCCTCAACATACTGGGGCTCCACGACTCCGCGTGGACAGGGGAGTTCGTCTTCGGCGAGGCGGACGTCCACAGGCTCTCCCAGAAGATGAGGCTGGAACTCCAGAAGAGGAACATCGGCTTCGTGTTCCAGAGCTACCACCTGCTGGACGACCTGACCGTGTACGAGAACCTCGAGATCCCCCTCTCCTACCGCGACGTCCCCAGGGCCGAGCGCCAGACCATCGTCTGCGACACGCTCGACCGCTTCCACATCGTCGGGAAGAAGGACCTCTACCCCTCCCAGCTTTCCGGGGGCCAGCAGCAGCTGGTCGCCGTGGCGCGCGCGCTCGTCGCCAGCCCCCGGCTCATCCTGGCCGACGAGCCGACGGGCAACCTCCACTCGGACCAGGGCCGCGAGATCATGGAGCTCTTCAGGAAGCTGAACCAGGACGACGGCGTCACGATTGTCCAGGTGACGCACTCGGAGGCGAACGCCGCCTACGGGCAGAGGATCCTGCGCCTCGCGGACGGGCTCCTCCTCAAGTAGCATGCGACGGATCGCCCTCCTTCTCATGGCATTCGCCGCCTGCGCCGCGCTGGCGCAGACTCCGCCCGCGCAGGAGCCGATCCCCACGCTGACGCTCGACGATGCCATCCGCCTCGCGCTCCAGAGGAACAAGAACCTCAAGGTCTCGTCGTACCTGCCGGGGATAGCCCGGGCAAACCTCCTCGTCGCTCGCGGCGCCTTTGACCCGAGCATCGCCGCAAGCCGAACCTACTACTCGACGCAGTTCAACCAGTCCATCGGCCCGATCCCGATCAACGACCTCACCAAGACCGACTACTACAGCCTCGGCGTGCAGGGGCTGCTCCCGGTCGGGACGCAGTACAGCATCTACGGGAGCACCCAGGAGGTGCGCGACGTGTACAATGGCATAACCCAGAACTACCAGACGTTTGGCGGGTTCCAGGTGACGCAGCCGCTGCTGAAGGGCTTCGGGCTGGCAGCCAACCTGGAGCAGGTGCGGATCCAGAAGGCCAACCGCTCGATCAACGACCTCACCTACCAGCTGTCCGCGATCAACACGGTCACGAGCGTGATCGTGGCCTACAGCAACCTCCAGCTGGCGCACGACCAGCTCGACTCCGCGCGGGCCGAGAGCGCCCTGGCCAACCGCCAGGTCCGTGAGTACGAGCAGAAATACAAGGCAGGCAGCACGTCGCAGAGCGACGTCATCGAGATCCGCGCCTACGCCGCGGAGTACGTGGAGCAGATCCTTATCGCGGAGCGGGCCGTCCGCGACGCGCAGAACGCGCTCCGCGAGGACATCGGGGAGGAGACCTTCTTCGAGGAAGAGCCGCTGTTCGTCCTTGCGCCGATGCAGCTTCCCGAGGTGACGGTCGACCGCCGGGCGGACGTGCAGCGCGCCCTCGTGACGCGGCCCGACTACCAGATCGCCAGGTTCGGGATCGTGGCGGACAGGGCCATCGAGGCGGCCGCGCGCAACAGCCTCCTGCCGCAGGTGGATTTCCAGGGCGGGTACGGCTACAACGGCTCCGCGATGACGTTCTCGGCGAGCAAGCAGATGGTCGAGGACCACATGAACCCGTCGGTCTCGGCGGGGCTCGTGGTCACCATACCCATCACGTTCGCTGTCGGCCGAGGGACGCTGCGCGCGGCCAAGCTGACGCGCGAGCAGGCCGAGGAAAGCCTGAGAAGCATGGCCGCCGACATCGCGGTGGCGGTGGCGGCCGCGGACGGGCAGGTCGAAACGACGAGGAAGCGCGTGACGGCGGACGAGGCAGCCGTCTCCCTCGCCAAGCAGGCAGTCGAGGCCGAGGAGAAGAAGAACAAGGCGGGCACCGGATCGACGCCCTCCGTCATCCAGGAGCAGCAGATCCTCGCGAGCGCCGAGAGCGCCGTCTCGTACGCGCTCGCCGCCGAGCGGCAGGCCGTCGCCGTCTACGACCAGACGCTCGGAACCACGCTCGAGCGCTACCACGTGAAGCTGACCTTCGACTGAGCGTTTGGCGCTCGTCTCCCCCCGGCTCCAGCCCCTGAATAATCCGCATGTCCGGCGCGCCTCCCCACCGCATCCTGATCGCCGACGACCACGCCGACATCATCGAGGCGCTGCGCCTCCTCCTGAAGAGCGAGGGCTACCAGACCGAAGCCGTGAAGTCCCCCGCCGCCGCGATCAAGGCGGTCGAGGCGCGGGACTACTCGCTGGCCCTCATCGACCTGAACTACGCCCGCGACACGACCAGCGGCAAGGAGGGCCTGGACCTCCTCTCCCGGCTCCAGGCGATCGACCCCACGCTTCCCGTCGTCATCATGACCGCCTGGGCGAACGTCGAGCTCGCGGTCGAGGCCATGCGCCGCGGCGCGCGCGACTTCGTCGCCAAGCCATGGGAGAACCTCCGGCTCCTCGCGATCGTGCGCAACCAGATCGAGCTCGGCGGCACCGTCCGCGCCTACCGGCGCCTCGAACAGGAGAACCAGATCCTCCGCGGCAAGCAGGGCCCGGCCCTGATCGCCCAGTCGGCCGCGATGCGGCCGGTCCTTGAGCTCATCGCCCGCGTGGGGCCGTCGGACGCCAACGTCCTCATCACGGGAGAAAACGGGACGGGCAAGGGCCTGGTCGCCCAGGCGATCCACGCCGTCTCCCCGCGCGGCGCCCGCCCCTTCATCTCGGTCAACATGGGCGGCCTGCCGGAGGGCGTCTTCGAGAGCGAGCTCTTCGGCCACGTCCGCGGCGCGTTCACGGACGCCAAGACCGACCGCGCGGGCCGCTTCGAGCTCGCCGAGGGCGGCACGCTCTTCATGGACGAGATCGGCAACATCCCCGCCGCGCAGCAGGCCAAGATCCTGCGGGCGCTCGAGCGCGGGGAGTTCGAGAGGGTCGGCTCCTCGCGGACGATCCGCGCGGACGTGAGGCTCATCTCGGCGACCAACGCCGACCTGCGGGCGGAGGTCGCGGCGGGGCGCTTCCGCCAGGACCTCCTCTTCCGCCTCAACACGATCCAGATCCACCTGCCGGCGCTCCGCGAGCGCCGGGACGACATCGACCTCCTCGCCCAGCATTTCCTGAGGCAGCACGTCGCGAGGTACCGGAAGGCGATCACCGGCTTCGACGAGGAGGCCGCCGGCGCGATGCGCGCCTACGCCTGGCCCGGCAACGTCCGCGAGCTGAACCACGCCATCGAGCGCGCCGTCCTCATGGCCCAGGGCAAGATCGTGCGCGCCGCGGACCTCGCCCTCAACGCCTCGGCGTCCGTGCCGCGCCTGGACGACATGAGCCTTGAGGAGGTTGAGGCGTACCTGATCAAGAAGACGCTCGCCCGTTGCGACGGGAACGCGCGCAAGGCCGCCGAGGTGCTTGGCCTCAGCCGCAGCGCCTTCTACCGCCGCCTCGAGAAATACGGACTGTAGCTTTTCGCGGGAGCCTCCATGGTCCTCCCATGGCCAAAAGGTCGAGCAAGCTCACCCACGACCAGGAGGTCCTCGCCTATTGCCTTCTGGGCGGGCTGCCGGCGGTCGTGCTCTCATTCGTATGGGTCTGGGGAGCGACCCAGGCCGCGGATGTCCGGGCGACCGTGTGCCTCTTCGTGCTCGCGTGCTGGCTCGGGTTCGCCTTCGCGGTGCAGGAGCGCGTGGTGCGGCCCCTCCAGACGATGTCCAACCTGCTCCTGGCCCTGAGGGAGGGGGACTTCTCGTTCCGGGCGCGCGGGGCGAAGCGCCGCGACCCCCTGGGCGACGTCCTCGCCGAGATCAACGGCCTCGGCGAGATCCTGCAGACCCAGAGGCGCGGCGCCCTCGAGGCCACGGCGCTCCTCTCCGCCGTCATCAAGGAGATCGACGTCGCCATCTTCGCCTTCGACGCAGACGGCGTCCTGCGCCTGGTGAACCCCGCGGGCCAGGTCCTGCTCGGCCAACCCGCCGAGCGCCTCCTCGGGCGCGAGGCGGGGGCCATCGGCCTCGCCGAGTGCCTCGAGGGCGAGTCCAACCGGATCCTCGGGCCCGCCGCGCTGCCGCGGGCCTACGGGCGCTGGAGCATGCGCCGGACTACGTTCCGCGAGGAGGGCCGCCCGCACCAGCTGGTCGTGTTCGGCGACTTGAGCCGGCCACTGCGCGAGGAGCAGCTCAAGGCCTGGCAGCGCCTGGTGCGCGTCCTCGGCCACGAGCTCAACAACTCGCTGGCCCCGATCAAGTCGATCGCGGCCACGCTCGGCAGCTCGATCGAGCGCAGGCCGAGGCAGCCCGACTGGGAGCAGGACATGCAGTCGGGGCTCGGCGTCATCTCCGCCCGCGCCGAGAGCCTCGAGCGCTTCCTGCAGGGCTACACGCGCCTCGCGCGGCTGCCGCCGCCGCAGGCCGCCCCCTGCGACCTGCCCGCCCTCCTGCGGCGCGCCGTCGCGCTCGAGCACCGGCTCGCCGTCGAGCTCCAGGACGGCCCGCCGGTGGAGCTCCTGGTCGACGGCGCCCAGGTCGAGCACGCCGTCATCAACCTCCTCAAGAACGCGGTCGAGGCGTCGCTCGACCAGAAGTTCGCGAAGGTGCGGATTTCGTGGCGCGCCCGCGCGGGCGTCGCCGAGATATCGATCGAGGACAGCGGTGCGGGGATCGCGGACACCGCGAACCTTTTCGTCCCGTTCTTCACGACCAAGCCCGGGGGTTCGGGCATCGGCCTCGTGCTCTGCCAGCAGATCGCCGAGAACCACGGCGGCTCGCTCGCCCTTTACAACCGAGACGACCGCAGCGGCTGCGTCGCGATCATGCGGCTGCCGCTGCCAAAGGGGTGACGCCGCGCAGCCGGAATGGTTGTCCCGATTATGGGACGACCCTTTCCCGCTACCGGGGTAAACCCGTCAAAAACAGCCCTCGCCATTTGCATGTTATATCCTCCATTGCAATGTGATGCATCATTGTGTGATAGCTGGCACACGACGTGCAAATAGGAGCCCAGATCCATGGATATCGCCCGTCCCGACCAGACCAAAGCCAAGCGCAAGAAGCGGATTCTGACCATCGCCGCCGTCGTCGCCGGGCTCGTCGTGATCACGGTCGTGCTCGCGCGGTTGAAGCCCGCGGTCCCCACCGTCGACAAGGGGCTCGTCTGGATCAACACGGTGAAGCGGGGGCCGATGGTGCGCCAGGTCCACGGCCCGGGCACGCTCGTACCGGTCGACATCCGCTGGATCGCAGCGCGCACGCAGGGCCGCGTCGACAAGTTCATCCTCCTCCCCGGCGCCATCGTCCAACCCGACAGCATTGTCATGGTCCTCAGCAACCCGGACGTGACGCAGGCCGCGCTCGACACGGCGTCGGCGCTCAAGTCCGCCGAGGCCGACTACGAGAACCTCAAGGTCACGGTCCAGCAGGCGGTCCTGCAGTCGGAGTCCGAGGCCGCGAGCGCCAAGGCCAGTTTCGAGGAGGCGCGGCTCAACGCGCAGGTTGACGAGCAGCTATTCAAGGACGGCCTCGTCTCCGAGCTCGACCTCAAGCTCAAGAAGGTGACCGCCGAGCAAGACGAGACGCTCAACTCCATCGCGCAGAAGCGCTACGCCTTCGCCCAGGACTCGGTTGCGCCTCAGCTCGCCGTCAAGCAGGCGACCGTCGACACGGCCCGGGCCCAGGCCGTGCTGAAGAAGGCGGAGGCCGAGGCCCTCAACGTGCGCGCGGGGATGAGCGGCATCCTCCAGGTCGTCCCCGTCGAGGTCGGCGCGCAGGTGACCCCGGGCACGAACCTTGCGCGCGTCGCCGACCCCACCGTCCTGAAGGCCGTGATCCAGATCGCCGAGACCCAGGCCAAGGACGTCAAGATCGGCCAGAGCGCCGAGATCGACACGCGAAACGGCATCGCCAAGGGCACGGTCTCCAGGGTGGACCCCTCCGTGCAGAACGGGACGGTCAGCGTCGACGTCGCGCTCCCGGGCGTCCTTCCCCAGGGCGCAAGGCCCGACCTCTCGGTCGACGGCGTCGTCGAGCTCGAGCACCTGGATGACGTCGTCTACGTCGAGCGCCCGGCGTTCGGCCAGGAGCATTCGACGGCGGGGATCTTCGTCCTCGACACCGACGGCGTCTACGCCGACCGCAGGCAGGTCGAGCTCGGTCGCAGCTCGGTCAATACGATCGAGATCATCAAGGGCCTGAATCCCGGAGACCGTGTGATCCTCTCCGACATGTCGCAGTGGGACACCCACGACCGGATCAAGCTCAACTGAGCCCCTGTGTTTTCCCCTTCGCCCTCCCCTTCCCTTCGCTCATAACCCTTCCCCTCGTCCAAACGCCGGAATCCCAAGGAACCAAAGCCATGTCACCGACCCTCCTGAAGCTCGACAACGTCACCAAGGTCTTCCTCACCGACGAGGTCGAGACACACGCCCTTTCCGGCATCCACCTCGAGATCGCGAAGGGCGAGTACGTCGCCATCGCGGGCCCCTCCGGCTGCGGGAAGTCCACCCTCCTCTCGATCCTCGGGCTCCTCGACACCCCGACCGACGGCACCTACGTGCTGAACGAGCGCCCCGTGCAGGGCCTCACGCCGGCGGAGCGCGCGCGGATCCGAAACCGCGAGATCGGCTTCATCTTTCAATCCTTCAATCTGATCGGCGACCTGAGCGTGTACGAGAACGTCGAATTGCCGCTCACGTACCGCGGGCTGCCGGCGGCCGACCGAAAGGCGCGGGTCGAGGAGGCCCTGGAGAAGGTGGGCATGGGCCACCGGGCGAAGCACGTCCCCTCGCAGCTCTCGGGCGGCCAGCAGCAGAGGGTGGCCGTGGCCCGGGCCCTCGCCGGGGCGCCCGCCGTCCTCCTCGCCGACGAGCCCACGGGAAACCTCGACTCGAAGAACGGCGACGCCGTCATGGAGCTCCTGCAGAGCCTCCACCGGACGGGCTCGACCATACTCATGGTGACCCACGACACGCGCTTCGCGCGCCACGCCGACCGCACCGTGCACCTCTTCGATGGCCGGGTGGTCGAGGAGCGGGTGGAGACGAAGGAATAGGCGCTCGTCCCGGCCCATGATCCCGGACATCAGGCAGGCCTGCCGCCGGCTCTTCAAGAGCCCGGGATTCACGGCCGTGGCCGTCCTGACGCTCGCGCTCGGCATCGGCGTCAACACGACGATGTTCAGTGTGCTGGACGCCCTCGTGATCCAGACCTCCCCGGCGCGCGACTCCGGGAGGCTCGTGGCCATCTTCCGGACGTCGGCGCAGGCCCAGAACTGGCCGCATTCGCCGGCCAACTTCTACGACTATGCGGGGCAGAACGCCTCGTTCGAGCAGGTTGGAGGTTACTTCCAGACCAACTGCAATATAACGGAGCCGGGCCGGCCGGCCGAGCGCCTGTCCGGAATGGCCGTCTCCGGAAACATCTTCACGATCTTCGGCATCCCCCCGGAGCTCGGGCGCACCTTCGGCCCCGAGTACGACAAGGCCGGGGCCGGCCAGGTCGCCGTCCTTAGCGACGGATTCTGGCGCAGCCACTTCGCAGCCGACCCCGGCGTCGTTGGGCGCACGGTCCGGATGGACGGCCAGCAGGTGACCATCATCGGGGTCATGCCGGCCGAGTTCGAGAATCCCCTCTACTGGGGGCGCATCGACCTCTGGCGGCCGATCGCCTATGACGGCCCGACGCGCCAGATCCGGGACAACAACTGGATGCAGGCCATGGGCCGCCTGAAGCCGGGCGTCTCCGTCGCCCAGGCCCAGGCCGAGGCGACGGCGATCGCAAGCCGCCTTGCCAAGGCCTACCCGCTGACGAACGAGGGCAACGGCCTGCGCCTCGAGCTCTGGAATGAGGCCCGGGTGGGCAACGTCTCAAGCCGCATTTCGTGGCTATGCATGGCGCTCGCCGGGTTCGTCCTCGTGATCGCGTGCGCAAACCTCGCAAACCTCCAGCTCGCCCGGATGACGGGACGGGTGCGCGAGCATGCGCTCCGAATCGCGCTGGGGGCGACGAGGCTCCAGCTCATGCGCCAGCTCATAATCGAGAGCCTCCTCCTGTCCGCTGCCGGCGGGGCCTTCGGCGTCCTGATCGCGTCCTGGGGCACCAAGCTCATTGGCGGGGCCATCGTGATCGCCGGCGTGGGGCTGGACATACCGATCAACGGAAGCGTCCTCGCCTTCACGCTCATCGCATCGGTCCTGACCGGGGTCGCGATCGGGACCATTCCCGCCTGGTTCGCCTCCCGCACCGACGCCAACACCGCGCTGAAGCAGGGTTCCCGCGGTTCGACCGGCGACCGTTCGCACCACCGCGCGAGAAAGGCGCTCATCATCTCCGAACTGGCCCTCTCGCTCGTCCTCCTGGCGGGTGCCGCGTATTTCGTGCGGGGCATGCAGCGCTTCGCGCATGCCGACATGGGCTGGAATCCCAACGGGCTCCTGACCGCGAGCATCACGCTTCCCACCAACGCCAACTACCAGACCGACGCCCAGTGCCGGGCATTATTCGACAAGCTGGGTGCGAAGCTGGCCGAGCTTCCCGGGGCGCAGCAGTCGACGATCACCACCAGCCTGCCGATCGTCGGATTCTGGCGCAGCTCCAACATCGCGGTCGAGGGAAGGCCGGCGCCGGCCCACGGCAAGGAGCCCCTCGTCTACGACAGCGTGGTCGCCCCCGGAAATTTTTCCGCGCTGGGGATGCACATCGTCCGCGGCCGCGACTTCACGGGCGCGGACCGGGACGGCTCGCTCCCGGTGGCGATTGTCAACGAGAGCATGGCCCGCAGCCTCTGGCCCGGGGAGGACCCGATCGGCAAGCGCGTCGGCGGCACCGACCCAAAGGTCCCCCACTGGCACGAGGTGGTCGGCGTCGTGAATGACGTCCATCCCGCGCTTGAGCTCGTGCGCCCGCCGGACACCCCGTTCCAGTACTACGTTCCGCTGGACCAGACGCCGAGCCAGTTCTCCCACTGGATCGACGTCGCAATAAGGACCACCGCGCCCGAGGCGACCGTGGCTGCGGCGCTGCGCGCCGCGGTGCGCCAGATCGACGCCGACCTGCCCGTCTACGCGATCATCACGGCCCGCGACTCGATCGAGCAGCAGATCACCTCAAGCTTCACTCTCACGGCCCAGATGCTGGCCGTCTTCGCGCTTGTCGGCCTCGCGCTCTCGGCCGTCGGCATCTACGGCGTCATCGCGTTCCTCGCCGCGCAGCGGACCTCGGAGATCGGGATCCGCATGGCGCTGGGCGCGCAGTCCCGCGACGTGCTCTGGCTCGTGCTCGGGCAGGGACTGCGCCTGGCCCTTGCGGGCACGGTCATAGGGCTTGCCTGCGCCTGGGGCCTCGTCCGCGTCCTCGAGGCGATCCTTCCCGCAATGAAAGGGACGGATCCCGTTGCGGTCGCCGGCGTGGCGGCGCTCTTGGCCGGCGTCGCATGCCTCGCCAGTTGGATACCCGCGCGGCGCGCGACCCGGGTCGACCCCATCATCGCGCTGCGGGGCGACTGAGTCGCCTCACCCACCGGCCGGAGCCGATCCGCGAAGGAAACGCAGGAGGGCGAGACCCCCGAGACCGCCGAGGATAATTCCCGCAAGGGCGTCAAGGGCGACGTGCTGGCGGATGGCGATCGTAGAATAGACGATGCCGGCACACCAGAGGACGTTCAGCGCGCGAAGGAGGAGGCCCGAGCGCATCTCGCGCAGCAGGCGGTCGAACAAAAAAACGGTGAACACGCTGAAGGCCACGTGAAGCGACGGAAACGCGTTGCCGGAGGCGTCAACCGCCTTGAGGAAGGACAGCGACGGGACGAGAGCCGGGTCGAAATCCGGCTTGGGGATCGCGGTCGGCCACAGGATGAAGATCCCGAACCCGACCGCGCTCAGCGCAAGCACGGCAACCGTGTAGGCCTTCATCTCGCGCGGGAACCTGAAGAGCGCCGGGGCAAGGGGGACATAGACCCAGAGGGAGATATAGAGCGGCAGCGCCCCCGGCCTGAAAGCGATCATCCGGTCGACGAAGATCCTGGGCACCGTCGTGACCGGCAGCCTCGAATGGTTCAGGAGATAGAAGTAGACGAAGAAGAAAGCCGTCATGATGGCAGTAGTCCCGGCCATCTTGATGACCCAGCGGTTGGCGATCCTCGACCCCGCGTCGCGCATCCAGCCCGCAGCCGGCAGAAATCGCTCCGAATCATCCGGGGGCTTGCTCAAGTTGCGGCCAGCTTGGGCCTTAGAGGGCATCCCGGCGAACATCTTTGTCGGCGCCGTCGCGGCGGCTTTTCCTGTGACGTCTGGGTGACAAAAAACGGCGCCCGGGACTCCTTGGGGCCGTGGGGCTACCGTAAGCCTATGCGGCCCTCCCCAGCCTGCGTTTTTTGACGCCCGCACCCGGGAGGGGTAATGTGTGCCCATGGAAACGCCGCCAAACACAGCCATCATGCTCCGCCTGCGCGAGCTGGCGCAGCTTTTCAACTCGATGGATCCCTCCCCCTTCTTCGAGCGCGACCTCGATGCCGACGCCGAGGAGTACATCATGAGCTGGGCGCGCGAGCTTCCATCGGGCGGCGACCTGGAGCTGGTGATCCAGCTCGCCAACCCCGTGCCGGCTAAGCGCGTCGCCGGCGTCGAGGACGCCGTTAGGAGGTATTTCACGGCGCGCGCGGCGATCAAGCGCCTCGAGTTCGGCCAGATAATGCGCCGCGGGCGGCTGAGCCTGGTCGTCGGCTCGGTCTTCCTCGCGAGCTGCCTCCTGCTCGGCCAGCTCGTCGCCAGTTCCGGTGCCGGGGCCGTCGCCACGATCGTCAGGGAGGGCCTCACGATCGCGGGCTGGGTTGCCATGTGGCGGCCCCTCGAGATCTATCTCTACGACTGGTGGCCGCTCTTCGAGGAGCGCCGCCGCCTCGACCTCCTCGCCAAGATCCATGTGAGGATCGTGATGCCCCAGGCCGAAGCCGCGGCTCCCGCGATTGCGGGGGGCGACTTCGAAGAAATCCACAAGGCCGCTGCCTGAAGCGGGTTGCGCGGGTGTTAAATCAAAGATTCTTGACGATTCCCTTTTTTGATACCACTACCTTTATTCAACAAGGTAGCTTCGATAAACACTAGCGATGAGCATCAACGAGAAATTCACGGCCATCAGGAAGGGACTGCTCGAGTTCCTCGTGCTGAAGATCGTTTCCGCCGACAAGGTCTACGTCGCGGACATCCTGGGCCAGCTGAGCGGGACGGAGTTTGCGACACAGGAGGGGACGCTCTACCCGCTCCTCAGCAAGATGCGCCGCGAGGAGTTGGTCGACTACGAGTGGAAGGAATCCGAGGCGGGGCCGCCGCGGAAGTACTACCAGCTGACGGCCAAGGGCCGCGAGCAGCTGCGCGAGACCTCGGACTATTGGCAGCAGATCAGCGCAACCGTGAAGGCCCTCGGCAAGGACTAGCGGCAGAAACCAGCAAACACGCATCCAGATGAACAAAGTAATCACGATAAACCTGAACGGAAACGCCTACCAGCTCGAGGAGGACGGCTTCGAGGCGCTGCGCACCTACCTTGAGTCCGCCGCCCGCCGCCTCGAGGGCAACCCGGACAAGGCGGAGATCATAGCCGACATCGAGCAGTCGATCGGCGACAAGTTCCGCGCCGTCCTCGGCGTCGCGAAGACCGTCGTCGTGACGAAGGAGGTCGAGGACGTGATCGCGGAGATGGGCCCCGTGCAGGACGCCTCGGGCGACGACGAGCCCGCGGGGGCCGGCGCCGCCAGGGGCGGCCCGCAGGCGGCGGCCCCGGGCGCCGCCCCCGGCACCGCGAAGCGCCTCTACAAGATCCGCGAAGGCGCGATGATCGGGGGAGTCTGCACCGGCATCGCCGCATACTTCGGCATAGACGTGACGATCGTCAGGATCGCGTTCGCGTTCACGGGCTTCATGTGGGGAAGCGGTGTGCTGCTCTACGTCCTGATGATGATCATCCTCCCCCGCGCCGAGACCTCGGCCGAGAAGGCCGCCGCCTACGGCGCCCCCTCGACCGCGGAGGAATTCATCAAGCGGGCCAGGGAGGGCTACTACGGCGGAATGAGGACATTCGGGGACAAGAAGGCCTACCGCGAGTGGAAGTCCCAATTCAAGCGGGAGATGCGCCAGCACAAGCGCGACTTCCAGCGGGAGATCCATCAGAACATCAGCCAGTGGCGGCAGAACTGGCGCCAGCACTGGGGCCAGCATCCCCACGCCCACGACAGCTGGATCGCGGGCTCATTCCTGTCGCTCCTGATCACGATCGTGTCGCTGGCCGGGCTTTGCGCGATCCTCTCGCTGATACTCACGGGCTCGATTTTCTCCTTCGCCCTTCCGGCGGGCATGCCGATGTGGATGGGGATCATTCTCCTTTTCATCATCTTCCAGGTCATCAAGTGGCCGCTCCGGGCGGCTCGATATTCCGTGTATTACCACGGCGGCGACGGCCCGGGATATTGGGGGGCGTGCCATTTCTTCACCAGCACGCTCGTGTGGCTGGTGGCCCTCATGGCCCTGCTGGTGCTGGCCAACCATCACTCCGTGAAGGCGCATGAGCTCCTGGAGCAGGTGCGCCACCAGACGCACAGCGCCGTGGATTCCGTCAGGGAATGGTGGGATCGGCCCTAGTTTCTGTTTGCGGTGGGGGAAAAGTGGGTCCCCCTTTTTAACCATGAAACCCCTGCTTCTCGCCCTCCTTTGCGCCGCGTCGGCCTTTGCGGGGGAAGTCACCGACCACCTCGGCCTTCAGCTCTACAGCCTGCGCGTCCTCTCCAAGCAGAGCGGATGGGCCGCCTCGCTCGACAAGGCGAAGGACCTCGGCTTCACGTATATCGAGGGCGGCTTCGTGCCGAAGGACCTGACGACCGACCAGTACCTGGCCGAGCTGTCCAGGCGCGGCCTCGCGATGCCCAGCATGGGCTTCTCGTATGAGCGCCTGACGAAGGACATCGCGGGCGCGGTGGCCCAGGCCAAGGCGCTCGGCGTCAAGTACGTCATGGTGGCCTGGATCCCGCACAAGGACGACGAGGGGTTCAAGATGGACCAGGCCGCGAGGGCCGCGGCCGACTTCAACACGTGGGGCGAGGCGTTCCAGGCCGCGGGCATCACCTTCATCTACCACGCCCACGGCTACGAGTTCCGGCCCCTGCCCGACGGGACCAACCTGTTCGACTTGATCGTCGGAAACACGAACCCGAAATTCGTCTCCTTCGAGATGGACGTCTTCTGGATCACCCATGGCGGCCAGGACCCGGTCAAGCTCCTGCAGAAATACCCCGACCGCTGGTGCCTCATGCACGTGAAGGACATCAGGAAGGGCGCGGCCACCGGGATCTACACGGGGCACGCCCCGTCCACGGACGACGTGGCCGTCGGCTCGGGCCAGGTGGACTGGCCGTCCGTGTTCAGGGAGGCCAAGGCGGTCGGCGTGAAATACTACTTCATCGAGGACGAGTCGGACACGCCGGACGTCAACATCCCGGCGAGCATCGCCTATGTGAAGTCCCTCGGCCTCTAGCCGGGAAGCCGCCGGCTCAGTCGTCCACGGCCTGGTAGGCGAGGACCTTGACCTCTTCGCCGAGGCCGAGGCCGCCCGTTGGGTGAAGCTGCGCCATCGAGACGATGACCATGTCCTCCTTCGGGTCGATCTCGAAGGACGTGTAGAAGAAGCCCCCCCAGTTGAACGACCCCACGCTGCCGATCTCTCCCATTGGCTGCTTTGCGCCATTGACGCCGAAGCCGAGGCCGTACCCGAACTTCTCGTCGATCCTGCCCAGCTGGTCGTGGCTCATGAGCTCGACCGACTTGCGGCTCAGGATCCGGACGTCGCCCAGCTTTCCGCCGCCGAGCATCATCTGGCAGAACCGGGCGTAGTCCATCGCGGTCGAGCAGAGGCCGGCGCCCCCGGAGAACAGCTTCTTCGGCCCGTTGTAGGGATAGTCGGCCGTGTAGTGCTCGGTCCCCTCGACGATGGCCTTGTCCGGGAACCGCTCCAGGCCCTTCCCGTCGTAGTACGTGTACGCGGTCGCGATGCGCGCCACCTTTTCGTCCGGCGGGAAGAAGGACGTGTCCTTCATCCCGAGGGGGTCGAAGATACGGGTCTTCAGGAACTGGTCAAAGGGCATGCCGGAGACAACCTCCACCAGCCGGCCCAGGACGTCCATGGAGAGGCTGTACTCGTAGCGATCGCCCGGGTTGAAGAGAAGCGGGCAGGTCGCCAGGCGCTTCACGCAGTCGGCGATCGTCCCGTCGTACTGCGAAAGCCCGTCGCCCACCCCGGCGTCGTCGTAGGCCTGGCCGAGGTCCGCGTTCCAGGGATATGTCAGGCCCGAGGTGTGCCTAAGCAGGTCCTGGATCGTGATCTCCTTCGACGCGGGAATCGTGTAGGGATATCCCGTCGCGGGCTTCACGAGCACCTTCATGCTCTTGAACTCCGGCAGGTACTTTGAGACCGGGTCCCCGAGCAGGAACCTTCCCTCCTCGTAGAGGATCATGACGGCCGCGCTCGTGATCGGCTTCGACATGGAGCAGAGGCGGAAGATCGCGTCCTTCTGCATCGGCTTGCCGGCCTCGCGGTCCGCCGAACCCTGGGCGTCGAACCAGGCGACCTGCCCGTGCCGGATGACGAGAGTCACCATGCCGGCAATCCTCTTGTCGTCTATGTCCCTCTGGACCGTGGCGGCGATCCTTGCCAGGCGCTCCGAGGAGAGGCCGACGGCCTCGGGCTTCGCGGAGGGGAGGTCCTGGGCCGATGCGGAGGCAATCATGAGCGCGCCGACGGCAAAAAACACGGGGGTTCTGAATTTCATGATGATTCGAGGGGGGTTTCGGGGGAGTGGAATCCGATACCCGGATCCACGCCTTGGCAATACGCCATGCTTGCGGGCCCCGCGGCGGTGAAACCCCGCCCAGAAATGCAGGCATACGCCAAACCATTGGAAAACAAGGCATTAACGCTTGGAAAATCCGGCTGGATCAGCGGCTAATGGACGGCACAATCGCCCGCGCGCACTGTCTAGCCGTTTGGTCCGTTCCTTTTCCCGGTTTGACCCGTCAATTGCTTGGACCCCCCGCATCCAACAGGATAGCGGGTTTACGTTTCTCGCGAAAAAATGATCCACGCGTCCCTGCAGAAGCTCCTCCGCCCGCTGACCGGGCGAAACATCCGAATCGCCTCCCTGGGCCTGGCCCTGCTGGCGGCCCTTGAAGCGCCCCTCAGGGCGCAGGGCGACTATGCGACGCCGTACGCGTTCACGCTCTTCGCCGGGGGCGGCACCCCGGGAAGCTCGGACGGGACCGGGACGGCGGCCCATTTTGACGGGCCCTACGGCATCGCCCTGGATTCGAGCGGCAACCTCTACGTCGCCGACAAGACCAACGACACGATCCGGATGGTGACGTCGGCGGGCGCCGTGACGACCCTTGCGGGCCTTGCCGAGACCATCGGCTCGACCGACGACACGGGATCCCTCGCGCGCTTCAACGGGCCCGTCGGCGTCGCGATCGGGTCCGGCGGGGACGTCTATGTCACCGACTCCCTCAACAGCACGATCCGCAGGGTCACGTCCGCGGGCGTCGTCACGACGCTTGCGGGGGCGGCGGGCACCGGCGGGTCCGTCGACGGGACCGGCACCGCGGCCCTGTTCCGCCAGCCCGCCGGCATCGCGATCGACTCGAGCGGCAACCTCTACGTCGCGGATTTTGGCAACAACTCGATCCGGAAGATCACCCAGGCGGGGGTCACGAGCACCCTGGCGGGCGTGGAGGGAGTGACGAGCACGGCGAGCACCCTGGGGGAGCCGGCCACGGCGGGCCATGCGGACGGGACGGGAGCCGCGGCGTCGTTCAACGAGCCGAGCGGGATCGCCATCGACGGGAACGGGAACCTCTACGTGGCCGACACCGGCAACGACACGATCCGGATGGTGACATCGGCAGGCGCCGTGACGACGCTCGCCGGATCGGCGGGCGCCACGGGCACGGCGGACGGGACGGGCCCGGCCGCGCGCTTCAACAGCCCCCGCGGCGTCGCGGTCGACGGGAGCGGCAACGTCTATGTCGCCGACACCGGCAATTCCACGATACGCAAGATAACGTCCGCCGGGGTCGTGACGACGCTCGCGGGCAAGCCCGACAACTTCGCCGTCGTCGAGGGGACGGGCGAGGCCGCGATCTTCGACGTGCCCGCCGGGATCGCGGTCGACTCGAACGGCAACCTGTATGTCTCGGAGGAGCTAGGCAACGTGATCAGCAAGGGCTCCGTTTCCACGAGCGTGGCCCCTCCCCCGCCGGTCGAGGTCGCGCCCGTGTTCACGACCCAGCCGATATCGGTCTCGGTGGCTGGCGGGACGGTCGCCCTTGACGCGGTCGCGAGCAACGCGACCAGCTACCAGTGGATGCTGAATGGCTCCGCCCCGGTATCCGGGGCGACGGATTCGACGCTCCTCATCAGCGACGCGGCCGCCTCGGCGGGGACCTACACGTGCGTCGCCGCGAATTCCGTCGGATCGGTGACAAGCGGCCCCGCGACCATCGGGACCACCGCGACCTCGAACCCGGGCCGCCTCGTCAACCTGTCGGCGCGCGCCGAGGTCGGGACGGGCGGCAACATCATCTTCGGGGGCTTTGCGATCGGGCCCCAGGGAACCGCGGGCGCGGAGCCCGTCCTCATACGCGCCTCGGGCCCGGCGCTTGCCGCCTTCAACGTGCCAGGCGTCCTGGCGGACCCCCAGCTGCAGCTCTTCAGCTCGGCGGACGCCGTCCTCGACACGAACGACGGCTGGGCCGGCAACACCGCAATCGCCGCCACGGCGGCCTCCGTCGGAGCGTTCACGTGGACGAGCCCGACGAGCCACGACTCGGCGCTCGACCTGTCGCTCTCGGGCGGAAGCTACACGGCGCAGGTCTCTGGCCAGAGCGGCGACACGGGCGTCGCGCTCGTCGAGATCTACGACGCCACGCCGGCCGGCACGTTCAACACGTCGCTCCCGCGCCTCATCAACCTCTCGGCGCGCGTCGACGTGGGCACGGGCGCCAACATCCTCGAGGCGGGCTTCGTGATCGGCGGCGGCTCGGCGCTCACGGTCCTCATCCGGGCGTCCGGACCGGCGATCGCCGCCGCGCCGTTCGACGTCCCGGGGACGCTCGCCGATCCCCAGCTCACCCTCCAGGACCAGGCTACGGGGGCCGTGTACGCCGAGAACACCAGCTGGGGCGGCGACTCCGAGATCTCGGGCACCGCGGCCTCCGTGGGCGCCTTCACCTGGGCCGTCCCCTCAAGCCATGACTCGGCGCTCCTGATCACGCTGCCCCCGGGCAACTACACGGCGGCGGCGGCCGGGACGAGCGGCGACACGGGCGTGGCCCTCGTCGAGGTCTACGCGGTCCCCTGATCCGGCGGACCCGCAAATCAGTCCTTCGCCGCCCAGCCCGGCCAGGGTCCCCTTCAAGGCACGTCGTAGACCTCGACCAGCGCGACGCCGCTGGAGCCATCGATGTCCTGGACCTCGGCCGTGTAGGCCCCGGGAGGCAGCGTCACGAGAAGCGCGCAGTCCGGACTGGTGGGATCCGTCCATGCGAAGGCGCCCACCTCCGCAGCGGCGGCGGTGATCTCGGGATCGCCGCCCCAGTCGTCGTCGCTCGCCACGAGCACGCTGCCTCCGGAGGCGAGATTGTAGAGCTGCAGGTACGGGTCCGGAAGTGTCCCGGCGACCCCAAAGGGCGCGAGCGCGGGCCCCGAGGCGCGGATCAGGACCGTCTTCGAGGTCGATCCCCCGATGACAAAACCCGCGACCAGGATGTTGGCCCCGGTCCCGACCTCGGCCCGCGCCGACACGTTGACCAGGTGCGGCGCCCCTGGCGTGAAGGTCCCCGCAGGGGTCAGGTCGTAGACCTCAGCGAGCGCGACGCCCGTGTCGCCGCTGGCCCCGGAGATGTTTTCCGTGTACGGCCCGGGCGCGAGGCTCTCGACCAATGCCGAGTCGAGGCTCGCGGGATTGGTCCATGCGAAGGCGCCCGCGCTCGCCGCGGCGCTCACAATTGCCGGGTCCCCGCCCCAGCCGCTGTCGCTCGCAAGAAGCGCGGCGGGCGGCGCGATGCTGAAGAGCTGGAGGCCGGGGTCCGGCAGTGTGCCCGGGACGCCAAACGGGGCGAGCGCCGGGCCCGAGGCCCGGATGAGGAGGCTCACCGAGCCCGCCGGGGCCCCTCCCCCTATCGCGAATCCCGTGATGAGCTCGCTCGAGCCGGAGCCGGAAAGCGCCCTGCAGGAGACGTTGACCAGCCGGCCAACGTCGGTCGTTGGGCTCGTCGAGAGCGTCGCCGCGGAGCTTGCCACGGATCCCGCGGAGTCGGAGACCACGCACGTGTAGGTGCCGGAGACGCCCTCCCCCATACCGCGCACCTCGAGGTTGGGGCCGGTGACGCCCGAGACGGAGGCGCCGGTGAAGCTGAGGCTGGAGAGCGGTGTCCCGTCCAGGTACCAGAGGTAGCTCAGGTTCGTGCCGGTTGCGCCGACCCTGAGGACCGCGGTGCTTCCCGTGGCTATCGTCTGCGAGACGGGCTCCGCGATTATGACCGGGGCGGCGCTCGCGAACGGGCCGGCGACGACGGGGCTTTGCCCGAGGGCGTTCCCCATCGAGTCGACGGCGACAACCTGGATATCGGTCGCGCTGGTCGTCAGCGTGATCGAGGTGTCGAGGCCGTCCCAGGGCGCCGACTCCAGAAGGGCCAGGCTGTCTGAGGAGCTCCCACCCATGACATTCCAGTTCGCCACCTGCGTCGCGCCGTTCCAGACCGCGTCAACGGTCGTCGTCCCGTTGCTGTTCGCCACCACGGTGAGGACCGGGCCCCCCAGGGGGGCCCCCACCCACGGGAGGCGAAATCCCCGGTACGAGCTGTAGCCGGTCGCCATGGTGTCGTCAAAAATAAGGTTCCCGCTCGGGTCGAACTCCGAGTAGCGCCCGAGGATGCCCCAGTCGACGAAGGTGTCGCCGTTGGGGAGCGTCTGGCCGCTGCCCTCCGCCAGGACCGACAGGCCGGCCGGGTGCTGGACCGAGTTGAGCAGCGTCGCCGTCATCGCGGCGTCGTCGTGGCCGACCCAGATGACGCGCGAGGCCGGCAATACCGGGATGCCGTCCGACTCGTTGTCGAAGATCCGGATCGTCGCAGAGTCGACCGCCTCCGCGTCGTGCTGGTAGGCGAACTGCACGCCCGGGCCCAGGGCGAAGTCGCTCAGCTTGCCCCCGAGCCTCCAGATGACGGCTCCCGTGGTGCGGTCTACCTTGTAGACGGTCGAGGTGTCGCGGGCCGAGATCAGCAGGTTTCCGTCGGTGTCGAGCTTCACCGCGTTGATGTGGAAGTAGTCGAACGGGGTCGCCGCGCTGGTCGGTACCACCGTGTAGCTCTCGGAGAGCGCGACGTGGTCCAGGCTGTGCCATTCGAGGAGCACCGCCCCGCTTGCGACGTCGATCTCCTGGGCAATCCCGTCAATGACCGATCCGTTCGCCGGGCCGCCCACCGAGGAGAGGTCGGCCGGCACGGTGTTGTAGGCCGTGATCAGCGCCGTGTTCTGGGGCGTCAGCTGGAACTCATGCTCGTCCGCGTTGTAGCCGTTGCCGGCCTGCACGGTCGCCACCACGCTGTAGGTGTTGTCGAGGATGTAGTCGGTCGTCGCGCCCGGCGTCTCGTCCTCAAAGCCGGGTCCCTGCGCCCATGTTAGGACGCTCTCCCCCTGGTAGGTCTGAATCCGGAAATCGGCTGCGAGCTGGTTGTCCGGAAGCGGCAGGAACCAGACGGGCCGGCCCTCGCTATCGAGGATCTCCGGGCCCTGGATGGCGCCGGCGAGCGGCGTAAGTCCTCCGGGTCCCGTGGGTGTTATGAAGACATATCCCGGCGCGACCTGGCTGCTCGTCTGGATATTCGTGACCGCGAGCGGCAGAGTTGACTGACTTAACCCGCTGCATGCCAATAGGAAACAGGACAACAGGGCCATGGCCTGCCTTGTCGGGGGCAAACCTGAACGCAGACATGGGGCTGGTTCCTTGTCCGAGGGAGTCACGGGGCGCGGAAATGTTACAGTTCCGTCACAGCCCAAGACGTTCCCCTTGAAAAGAGGTTTCGGAATTTTTCCGGGAATCCTGATCATCGGGGCGCCGGGCGCCCCGAATCAGGCCAAGACGGTCCTTGCCCGGGAAGTTGACCGGTGCATCCTGCCCATCGACCGCACCCGAGGAAACGAATCCCAATGGCGCTCTTCACCCTGCTCCACGTCCTGATAAGCCTGGTCGGGATCTTTTCGGGCTTCGTAGCAGTGGCAGGGATGATCGGAAACAGGCCGCTCCCCTCCTGGACGTGGGTCTTTCTCCTGACCACCGCCGCGACGAGCGTGACCGGGTTCCTGTTTCCCGTGCATCACTTCATGCCGTCCCACGGGGTGGGGATCTTGTCCCTCCTCGTCCTGGCCGTCGCGATCCCCGCGCGCTATACGTTCAAACTCTCGGGTGGATGGCGCCGCACCTACGCCGTGACCGCGGTGATCGCCCTATATTTCAACGTGTTCGTCCTCGTGGTGCAGTCGTTCCTCAAGATTCCGGCCCTCCACGCGCTCGCCCCGAACGGGAATGAGCCGCCGTTCGCAGCGGCGCAGGGCGCCGTCCTCGTTCTCTTCATCGCCCTCGGCGTGGCCGCGGCCAGGCGATTCAAGGGCTCCCCGGGCCAGGCTTAAGCCGCGGAGTTCGTCAGCCTGCGGCGCCCCCTCAAGGATCCGTCTTTGCGGCCACGCCATCCGGCGCGTGGGAGACCCGTATGATCCTGTGGGAGACCTCGCCGACCGTCTTCTTCTCCGTGTGCGCGATGAACTTCTCGAGGAAGTCCATGAAGGGCTCCCTCCAGATGTCGGTGTGGCCGTCGATCAGCACCTTGTCGACCTTCACCACGTAGAAGGGGGTCCAAGGCCCGGTCGTCCCGGGCTTCGGGTACAGGACCGCCGCGCCGGAGTTCCACGCCTCGACGCGCGTCGCCTCGTTCCAGGACGCGTCCGTCGGGGGCGGCGTTCCCCCGGCCTTCACATACTCGTCCAGCGTCACGAGCTGGTGGGTCACGAACTCGTCGGTCCACGGGATCGTGTGGAGGTTCGACTCATGCTGCAGGCTTCCGAGCGAGTCGTCCCGGTAGCGGTCGAAGAACGTAGAGACAAACCTCCCGATCGGGAAGAAGGTCCGGGTGTCCACGTCGGTTTCCGAGCAGAATATGGCCAGGACCGGCCGCTGGTCCGGGGGATAGGCGAACTGCTCCGTGAACGTCTTCAGGTTGAAGTAGCGCTCCCCCTCGAACGCCGGGTTGATGAGGACGACCAGGTCTCCGAACGGCTGCAGGGCCTCGCCTCCCGGGGGCGCCTCCCTGCCCTGCTTGAGGCTGGGGGCCAGCGCCGCCCTCATAGTCGGGCTCGGGGCCTCCAGGTACTTGGTAACCTTCCGCTCCGCCACCCGCTGCGTCACCACCTGCATGAGCGAGTCGTACACCACCTGGGCGCCGAAGCTGTGCCCCACGACCACGTAGAAGCTCGGGGTCGTGCCCTTCGGCAGGGACTCGTTGATCGAGTCGTTCAGTGACTCCAGCCTGGACAGGGCCTCGGTGACGCCGCCGTAGTTTCCCACCCGGTCGCCGGTGTTCTTGCGGGAATAGAAGCTCATGTCCTGGAGCGGCTGCACGTCGGCGGACAACCCCGGCCAGCCGATGTACACCCCCACCACCTTCCGGGGAGCCTGGGGATTCTTTGCGCGCTCCTCCTTCGCCAGGTTGGCGAGCATTCCCTTGAACTCCTGCGTGTTGTTCTGCCGGTCGGGGTCGGCGTTGTTCTGCCACCCATGGACAAAGGCGACGAGGATGATGGCCTTCGCCGTCCTCTTGGACGGCTCATACTGGGCCGCCTCGACGATCATGTCCTGGACCTTGAGCACCTGCTCCCGGTGGCCGATGTCGTCCGTCCCGTTGTCCGGCATCCAGAACCAGCCCTGCTCGTCGAATTCCACATAGCCCACGTCGTACCCCTGTTCGTCGAAATGCTCCACGATCTGGTGCTGCGGGTCCTTGTCGGTCCTGTAGGGGCCCGGGGATGCGCAACCCGAAATAGACATGATCACGACGATGAGGATCGCCGCAAGGACGAGCACCCAATGAGCTGTGAGGAAATTTTCCAAGCGGGTCCCCCGTGCGGTCATCGGACAAAATCGCGGACGGGGCGATCCGAACGCCCCAGGACGGCAACAACGTGCTTTTCAGATCGGGCCACGCCGACTGAAAAATGACGACAGCCGGGATCCCTCCAACCCAAAAAGCGCCTAATAATGCGTAGCCCGCAGTCAGGGATAGGCCAGGCCCATGGATTCGGCGATCCCGTCCGGATGAGCGGGGGAGCCCCGTCCTAGCTCACAAAGGAATAGTCGTAGGGTTTGCGCATCTCCCTGGACACGTAGCTGTTCGCGAGCTTCGCATGCCAGCCCACGAATTTCTCATTGTCCGGGTCCCATTTGAGCGTCTTGCCGGTCCGAAGGGAAATCGCGGCAAGGTGGCACATGGTCGCCGAGCGGTGGCCAGTCTCCACGTCGCAGATCGGCGCCTTCCGGGAGCGTACGCAGTCGAAGAAGTTCCCCATGTGGCTCTTGCTCTCGTACAGCCGCACCGCGTTCTCCGGAAGCGGCGCCGAAATGATCTGCGGGTCGCTCGCCGTTATCTCGTCCCGGTTGACCCAGATCCAGCCGTCGGTGCCCTCGAAACGGATGCCGTTTCGCTGGCCCTTGAGGTTGGTCTTGTCCTTCAGCGTCCCGTACGGGGTCTCGTCCTCGGTCGAGTTGATGTTTAGGTCGATCCCGTTCGCGTAGGTGTACTTGACCGCGTAGTCCGCAATCGCCGTGTAGCCCCCGGGTATGGGCTCGGAGAGGCGCGTCGACTCCACATGGGTCGGCGCCAGGAGTCCGATCGCCCAGTACGCGATGTCGTTATGGTGCGCGCCCCAGTCGGTCATGGTCCCGCCGGAATAGTCGTACCAATACCGGAAGGTGGCATGGCAGCGCTGCTTGACGAAGGCCGTCGCCGGCGTCTGCCCCTGCCAGAAATCCCAGTCCAGGCCCTCGGGCACCGGGACAACGGGAAAGGGCCCGCCCCTCAGGCCGGCGGGAAGCCAGACATTTGCCCGGAGAATTCGGCCGATCCGGTTGTTGCGGACCAGTTCGCAGGCCATGCGGAAGCGCGCGTCGCTGCGCTGCTGGGTGCCGGTTTGAAGTATAATGCCGCTCGCCTGCACCACCCCCACGAGACGGCGCCCTTCGTCGATTGTCAGCGTCAGGGGCTTCTCGGAATAGACGTCCTTCCTGGCCTTGGCCGCAGCCATGTTGACCAGGGTATGCCAGTGATCGGGCGTGCCGTTGATGATGACATGAACATCGTCCCGCTCCATCACCTTCCTGAAATCGGAATAGATTGTCGGCACCTTGTCCCCCACGGTGAACCGCGCGGCCGCCTTGGCCGCATGGGTCTGGTCCACGTCGCAGACCGCGATGATTTCACCAAAGGTGCTGGCCCACTTGGCGTCGGACCCACCCTGCCCGCCGCAGCCGACCAGTGCGATTCCTGGTCGGTCGTTCGGCGCGGGAGTCGCCGGCGCGTCCGCGGCAAGAAGCTGCTGGCGCTCGACGAACCACAGAGGGAGGCCCGTCATGGCGGCAATCAGGCCGCATCGCCGGATGAATGCGCGGCGTGAGATGTTGAATGCTTCTGCCGAGCCTCTTGATTCGGAATCAGGACGTGGGGTTTTCGGATTCATGGGGGTTCATTCAACAGAACGCATTTTTCGCATAAGCCAAGCTCGGTGTCGCCATACCTCGAAGAACAGGGGGATCGATGTCCAAATCCAGCCGTTGCAAGAGATTCGCCTGATTGGAAGGCCCGTCGGGAAAGGCGGTCACATGGGTCCAGGGGACTCTTTTACCGCGCCCAGAACCACGGCTGCCGCATCGCGCCAAAAACATTCTGGCTCGGCGAATCCCGCCGCCTCAAGCAGCCGCAGTTCTTGAACCAAAGGAGGATAGTAATCCTCGAGCGCCCACGCTGCGAAATGGCGCTTGGCCTCCGCCGCATCGATGCCGTGCGGCCGCATTGATGCTTCCCATCCCGCAAATGTAAACTCGCGCAGGGACGGCGTGGTGCAGACCGCTGCGTCGGCATTCACAAAAATCCCCCCCGGGCGAAGCGCCGTGTGGATGTTTCGATAGATTCGCGCCTTCACCGCCATGTCTTTCACGTGATGCAATGCTATGCATGCAGCCACCGCATCGCAGGGCGGCAACGGGTCGGCAAAAGATCGCTCGACGAAAATCACGCGCTCGCCGTAGCCGCCGCACCGCTCCCGTGCCGACGCCAACATCGCCGGGTCGGTATCCCAAATCTCAACCTTTACGGCAGGAAAACGCGCTGCAATCGCTGCAGCCAAAGCCCCCGTGCCGCCACCGAGATCGAGCACCCTTCCGCCTTTCTCCCCGAGAGCAAGCGAGAGCGCGTCGAGTTGAACTCGCCTCATTGCGTCGTACGCGGGCACAAGCCTGCGGATTTCCGCGTCGTAGTCCTCCACACGCACCTTGAGATGCCTTTCAACAGAGTGAGCCATGGCCTTAATGTCTTTCGATCATTTGAAAGGCTCTAGCGCCGCCTAACTATGATTGGCCGCTCGCGCTCGATTTGAGCCATTTCATATATTCCCCATAGAGCTCGGTCGATTCGGGGGAGCCACAAAAAGCCGGCGATCCGGGTTTGTTCATCATGCCCTGATACTGATAAACCAGGATCTTATCGACCCACGGCGAGACGGCCTTCAGCTGCCTGAGCACACGTTGAAAGGGGGCGGGAAGCAGCGCGCTCTTGTAGACGTCCCCCTCGAACTGGAAGATTTCAACATCCGCCCAGATCGCCGCTCGCTGGGCGCGGTCGTGGGCCCTTCTCAATCCCTCGTAGAAGGCCGCCGTCTCCCCTACCGCCGACTTGCGGACGCCGACCTCATCCTGGTACGCGATGATGTCGACATCCAACGACTCCAGCTGCCTCACGTAATCGTCGTCGGGCACCGCCACCCTCGTCCCGTATGGCGCGATCATGATGCGCGCCTGGGGCGTCAATTGGCGGGCAAGCCGCGAGCAGGCATTAACGTACTTGATGAATTCCTCGGAATAGTGGCGGTCGATGAACGCCTCGTTTGGCCAATACCATCCGCAGAAGCTCCGATGGTGGCCATATCGCAATGCGATCTCCTCAATGGCCTGAAGGCGCTTCCTTGAGGCAATAGGATCGGAAACGGTATTGGGACTTTCCAATTCCCCGTAAAAGCCCCCGCCGACGAAGAACTTGACGCCGTATCTGTCTGCCGCCGAGAGGACCGCCTCCATCGGCTCCGGGCAGCTCAACCGCCATTCCGGAAATATCTTCGTCGGGAAAAAGGCCCGGTAATCGAGGGCCGTTGACATGAGCACCAGATACTCCAGCCCCGCATCGGCGATTTCCTTGATCTTGGCATCCCATTGCTCGCACGTGAAGCGGGCGCACATGGGATTCCAGTCAACCCCTTCGACGGTCGGCGTGTGCTGAAATTCAAACCAGCTTCCGGAGATCGGCTTGATCGCCTTCCCGGGAGACGACAACGCCATCGCCCGCGGAAGAGATTCGAGCAGCACTCCGGTCGCGCCCAGGGCGTAGAGGAACTCCCGTCGGTTCATTCTCGTGCCATCTGAAGCTCGGGCATCGTTCGATTGATTCCGGCCATGGTCGCCATGGTCGTCATTCAAGCTCCACCGCGAGCGACATGGCAACCGCATAGGGCCGGATGGTTCACGGGTTCGAGGCGCCATTGGCCGATTGCGCGATCGCGGCCGCGCCCAACACACCGGCAAAGTAACCGAGATCCGATGCCACGACGCGCATGGGCCTGTGCTTCCATGCCCGGTCCGTGGACTGCAGCCGCTCCCCGACAAGTCGCAGAAGCAGCGGGTTATTCTGCGCGAGGCCGCCGGAAACCACGATGATCTCGGGGTCGAGGACATTGTGGATCGAGACGCAGCCCGCCCCAACCCAGGCGGCATGGGTTTCCACTGCCCTCCGGGCCGCGCCGTCGCCCTGATTGGAGGAGGCGATGAGATCCTCGGCCGAGCTCCACGCGCCGTGGCCGTATTCGAGCAACGCCTTCGCATTCGCATGGGCCTCGAGGCACCCGCGCCGGCCACAGGTGCAGGCGCGCCCATCTTGCTCGACAATCATATGCCCCAGGCCATTCGCAAAATAATGCGCGCCACGAACCAGCCTGCCGTCGGCGTAGCAGCCGCCGCCTACGCCAGTGCCAAGTGTCAGACAGACGAAATTGTCGACGTTGCGGCCCGCTCCAAATGTGCGCTCGGCAATCGCCTGCGCATTGCCGTCATTTTCCACCGCCACCGGCAATCCGAGGGCGCGTTCCAATTCGCGCCCGATTTCAGTGCCGGTCCAATCGCGAAGGTTATCCGTTGCGTAAATCACCCGGCCGGAACGGGGGTCGACCCAGCCCGCAGTTGCGATTCCGAGCGCCGCCGGCTTGAGGCCCTGGGCGACTGCATCGCCGAGCCGGGCGCGGGCGATTTCGACCAGGGTCAGCAGCAGGGTCTCACGCCCGGCGAGGGCAGGCGTGGGTGTCACGGCCGAACACCGCAGCACGCCGTCGCCGCTCGAGATGCCGGACTTTATGCTCGTGCCCCCGAGGTCGATGCCGATGACATGCCGGGGCGTCCCGGGCTGCTGCGCACCCATGCCTGCGGCAAACCTTCGCGTGATTTCCTCAGGGCGGGTGATAGCCGTCCCGACGACAACGGAAAAGGCACCGGCGGCGAGGGCCGCCGAGGCATGCGTGGCGGAGTCGATGCGCCCCTCCGCGATCACGGGGACGCTCACAGCCTTGACGAGGGCGGCGATAAACGATGCCTCAAATCCCGGGACATTCGCCGTGTCATCGGTATATCCGCGCAAGGTCGACAGCACGGCGTCGGCACCGGAGTCAGCGGCGGCAATCGCCTCCTCCACCGTCGCAATATCAGCCCAGACCGGCACATGCAGCCGCGAGCGAATCCAGCCAAGGCGCTCGAGCGCCCCGTTGCGCTGGCCGCGGGCGGTGCAGTCGATCGCGATGATGTCCGCCCCTGCGGCGACCAATTCCCGGGCATCGTCGTTGGTCGGCGTTATCATGATGTGCCCGTCGGCCATCACGCGTTTGCGCAGCCCAATCACGGGAACAGCGGTCGCGGCCTTGATCGCCCTCACTGCGTCCGGACCCTCGGTCCGAATGCCAGCCGCGCCGCCCGCCACCGCCGCCCGCGCGAACAGCGCGAGCAGCTCCGGTCGGGAAAACGGGTCGCCGTGAGGAGCCTGGCAGGAGACAATCAGTCGACCTCGCAGGAGGTTCATGATGTCGCTGCTGGAATTCTGGGCGGGCGGAGACACTGTGGGTATGCTACCTTGGATCACCGACTTGCGCTTGAAGTTGGTTTGACGCAGTCCATAGTGATCCGGGTCACCACGCAACTCAACACCCCGGCTGATTGGACCGGATTGCAGGAGACGATATTCCCCACCTTGGATGCTTGCCTACTGAGTCTCCCATGAGCAGCTCGCACCCCGTCGCAACTGCGGCCCATGGCGATATGACATCGGGCCACGCGGCGCCGTCCGGCAATATGCTGGCAATGCTGTGCGCGGTGACCTCGTTGGGCGGCCTACTGTTCGGCTTTGATACCGCCGTCATCTCCGGAACGATTTCGTTGGTGAGCCGCCAGTTTGGACTCACTCCCTTGCAGGTCGGGGTTTTCACGAGCTCGGCCCTCGTCGGCTGCATCGCCGGGGCCGCCGTGTGCGGAATGCTTGCGGATAGATTCGGGCGAAAACCCGTGCTGATCGCATCCGGGATCCTGTTCGTCATATCCGCCTACGGATGCGCGGTGTCTGATTCCTATGCAGCGCTGCTCATTGCCCGCGTGATAGGCGGCATCGCGGTCGGCACAACCTCGGTTGCCGCACCGCTTTACATCTCGGAGCTCGCGCCCGCCCGGAGCCGGGGCCGGTTCGTGGCGTTCTACCAGCTCTCGATCGTTTGCGGGATCCTGCTGGCGTATCTCTCGAACTGGCTTATCGCGCGGAACGCCGCATCGGCGACGGGCGTATGGCCGGGCGGGGAATTGGGCATAAAGATATTCCGCAATGAGTTCTGGCGGGCCATGTTCGGGGCGGCGATCGTTCCGTCGCTCGCGTTTGCGGTCCTGCTGCTGCTCTTGCCTGAAAGCCCGCGATGGCTGTCGCGCCTGGGGCGGAGCAACACGGCTCGAAAGGTCGGCGGTGATCCGGCCGGATCTGATGCGGCATCGGCGGGTCCGGTGCCGCGGACGTCATGGCGGGAGCTGTTCCGCCCCGGTTTGCGAAGGGCGCTGGTTGTCGGGGTGATGCTCTCGGTATTCGGCCAACTCTCGGGCGTTAATATCGTCGTATACTACGGGCCGAAGATCCTGATGGCCGCAGGGTACGCCAATGGAGCCGCATTGCTCGGGCAGGTGGCCATCGGGTTCATCAACCTGATATTCACAATCATCGCGATGACGATCATCGACAGCCTCGGCAGGCGGCCCCTGCTCATCAATGGCATGGCAGTCGTGACTGCGATATTGGTCGCGATCGGGGTCCTGTTCGTCCTTGCCGATCCCGCCCGCGCAGGCCCCCTATCCCCGATGGTTGGCCTGTGGATTTGCGTGCTGATCTGCGCCTACATGGCGGCCATCGCGATCTCCATATGTGCCGTAATCTGGGTCATAACGGCTGAAATCTTCCCGACAAACGTGCGCGGTCGCGGCTGCTCCATCGCGACCCTTGCCAACTGGACGACAAACGCGGCAAGCGCCCTGTTGTTTCCGGCAATGGTCAACGAATGGGGCATGGGCCCGAGCTGCTTCATCGCGGCGTCCATTTGCGGCGTGGCGACCTGGTTTTTCTGGCGCTATGTGCCGGAGACCAAGGGCGGGTCGCTCGAGGAGATCGAGCAGCTATGGAAGCCCATCCAGGGCGTCGTGCAGCGATCTTGACCTTCCAAACCCGCGCCCCCACTTGGTGAAGGCATGGAATCCCCAGACGACGAGCAGATTTTCCTGAGGGACCTGGTCAAGCTGTCGCGCCAGAAGCTGCACCACGTGAAGTGGGTTGATCGCGACGGGGTCGAGCGCCAAACCCCGCTCAGCCAGCCCGAGGTTGTCCGGCTGAACACGATCGCCAGCCGCCTGGGCGTGTCAAAGAGCGAGGTGCTTCGCCGGGCAGCCCATATTCCCGTGGAAAAGCCGGCCCGCCAGACCGGATGACGCCCCAGGCTTCTTCGGGAGGCTATTCACCAAGCCGCTCTCATGGGCGGCGCCCGACGCCAAAGCGCTGATCGCCATTGGCAATCCCCGGCAGGTCCGGAGGACGGCCCTTCTACCCTCTCCCGCCTCGGCCGGCAGGCACACGAACAGGCGCAAGCATATGCGATCGGACGCAGGGCCGATCCCCCCGCGATGTGGCTTTACTCGCCGCCAGGCAACGGGCGTTAGGCCTGTTGCGGTTAGCGCAGTATTAGAACAATGACGACGATCAGAAGAACGAGGCCCAACCCGCCGCCAATGTATATGGCGCTGGCAAAAACAGGCGTGAATAGGAGGTGCATAATGTATCTTTTGTTTTCGATGACGAGGAGTTCGCCATCACTTTCCGCACCACCTTACGCGATGGGCCGTTCTTTGGCTATGGGTCCTTATCCTACCCCGGCAAAACGCACCTGCAATTTCCCGGTAGCTCGCGTTGCCGTTATCCCGATGCGCAGCCGCCGCACCAAAGTGAGCGGCACCGCGGAATCCCGACGACCCATGGTTTCTGGGTATTCAGGTTGCTGAGATCCACAACCGGCGCGACCGCATCGGCGAATATCAATCTGCCGCGAAAAGATTCGGGACAAGGCGTGTCAGGGGGGCGACGTAGATTCTCCGGATGGCGCGAATGCGCTCGAAACCGGACATTGAGGCTCGGACTCGCATCTGCGATTTCAGGCATTGCGGAACACACTAATATGCCGATACATACAATGGCACACATGCTGAATATGTAGCGCATTGTGTAGCTCTGTGTGTAACTTTTCCACGACCAACCCTAGACATCTGGGGTGGGGTTTTTGAGGCCATCCACTTACGCACGCCCGTCGGCCTGAAATCTTGGTGATCTGGAGCGGAGCCTGGCGCCGACGTCTCTTGAAGATTCATGCTCATTTCCAGGTTGTCCAAAGCAGAATGTTCGCGCCTTGCCTCGTTTCTCAGCGTCCGCGAGCATCGCGAATGAAGCCCGGACATGAACAGCAATCCACCGACGTCAGGTACAGGAGAACGCCGCCGGTTGGCGGCTATCGTTTTCACCGATGTGGACGGGTACTCTGCGCGGGTCCAGCGTGATGAAATTGGAACGCTGGAACTGGTTCGAATTGATTTCGAGCGGATTCGCTCCCTAAGCGCGGATCACGGCGGCGAGGTGCTGAAGTCCATGGGTGACGGGCTGCTTCTATGCTTTCCGAGCGTTGTGGATGCGGTGGCATGCGCGCTGGAGGCCCAGATGGAGTTCGCAAGCCGCCCTGCCGAGGCGCTGAAGCACCGCATTGGCATACACCTGGGCGATGTGTTTCGAGGGGACGGCGACGTCACTGGTGACGGCGTGAACATTGCGGCGCGCCTGCAAACGAAGGCGCGACCGGGCATGATCTGCCTCAGCCAGTCGGTCTACGACGCCGTGAAGGGAAAGCTGGAGATGCAAGTGGAATCGCTGGGCCGGCAGCAGTTCAAGAACATTGCCGAACCGATCGAAATCTATCTTGCCGCGCCGTTGGGAATTCCCGTAGCCCGCAAAGCAAATCCAACTTTCCTTAAATGGATTTTGCCTATGGCTGCGCTGGCCGCGGGCTTAGCTGTCTACTTCTTGCCGACAAAGCATTCCGTTAAGCCGGCAACGGAATCGCCAGCCGCCCCCAAGCCTGCCGTAATTTCCGAGAGATCCATCGCCGTTCTTCCATTCGCCAACCTGAGCCCGGACCCTGCGAATACCTACTTCGCCGAAGGGATGCATGAGGATGTCATCACCAGTCTCGCCAAGATCCACGATCTACGAGTCATTTCGCGAATGGCCGTGATGGAATATCGAACGGGCGATCGCGATTTGCGTTCGATCGGACGGGACCTGGGCGTTGCCAGTATCCTGGAAGGTTCAGTCCGACGGTGGGGCGACACCGTGCGCGTGACGGCGCAACTGGTCGACGCGCAGTCGGGGCAGTCCCTTTGGGCTGATTCCTATGACGGGGATGTGCGGGACGCCCTGCACGTGCAGGCGCAATTCGCGAAGAACATAGCGTCGGCCTTGCAGGCCAACCTCACGAGCGAGGAGCGACAGCTGATCGATCGGCCTCCCACGATGGATGCAGACGCCTACGATCTGTACCTGAAAGCCCGGGCCACCTACGAGTCTCTCGGGAAGTATGGCAGGCTCGACCAATATTCCGGCGTTTTAACCCTCCTGCAGCAGGCGGTCGCCAAAGACCCTAAATTCTGCCTCGCCTATGTGGAGATGGTCATGGTCCACGCGACGTTGTATTCCGTCTCGTCTTTGGATCCAACGCCCGAACGCCTGGCCATGGCTATTGCCGCGGCCAACGCCGCAACAGATATTTCACCCGATTTGCCGGAGACGAGAATGGCACTCGGAATCATGGCTAATACCGCTGACCGGGATTGGACCCGAGCCTTGGATCTGTTTAGCGCCGCCGCGGTTGGATTGCCGAACGACGACCAGTTGTACTATTGGATAGGTGACACGCACCGTCGCCTAGGCCATTGGACGGAGGCGATTGCCGCCTACCGCCGGTCCCTTGTCCTCAATCCCCGGTCCGTCGTCTGCACCCTCGCCTTGGTCCAAACCTTGCGGTGGATGCGCCGTCCCTCCGAGGCAAGCGTTCTGGCCGAAAAGCTCCAAAGCGTCCTTCCGAACGATCGAGGTTTGGCCTTGGCCTTGGCCATGTTGCGATACGAGCAAGGCGGCAATCGGGCCCAATATCTGAATGAACTGGATGCGCTTCCTCCGGCTGCGAATGATCCCTTTCGCCTGTCCGACCGCTTTTTTTCCGCGTTCAAGCGTCAGGATTGGACCGCGGCCGATGCCGTGCTCTCGGACCCGCGACTGCAGCGGCTCACGGAGGCCCATGGCGGGATCGACGACCCGATCGTCTTTTTCAAGGCGATGGTGGCTGCGATTCGCGGCCGAAAGGAGGAGGCGCGATCATTCGCCAACCAGGCGATCGCCATCTATCGTGCCGGCGCGTGGGGCCCGGCGCAGAGGCCGTGGGTTCTGATGCGAATCGCCGAGGCGGAGGGTTTCGCCGGTCGGGCCCTCGAAGCGGAGCGTGACGCGGAGGCGTCGTGGCAAGAGGTTGCGGATAAGGATGCAACCGATGCCATTTTCTTCCGCAGTCTACTCGCGGAAGTGTACATCGTCACCGGCAACACGGAGAAGGCGCTTTCGACCCTCGGCCAGATGATGAAAAATCCGAGCGATTGGGCACCGGCGGAAATTGCGAACGAACAATTCTGGGTCGACTTGAAGGACGATCCGCGATTCCACCAGATCTTGGCGTCGGCGACTAGCCTTTAGGACGGGAGCGCGAAAGGCGTGCTGCAGCGACTCGCGGCGTGACCATTTTCAATATGCAGCAGTGTATGCCCAACTGATTCTCCTTGATGCCGATATTGATCGCAAATCCAGGCGACGCCTTTTTGGATAATTTTGAAAGGTTGATTACAAACTTCTTGGGGCGATTTTTCGAGGCCATGGGCTTGGTTCATCCTGAGCGGGGAATGTTGTGCGGGACGGGCTATAGTAATCGATTCCTGTCAGCCTTTTGCAAGCCAATAGGGCCCGTGGCCCGTCCAATGAGAAACCTCATCTGGCGGCGCAGACGGCGATCGCCTCCCGGTTCTCGATTTAAGACAATTCGAAGCTGGGAATGGGCGGCAGCGAACGCTTCCCGAAACGCCCGTTCTATCCCTTTGGGCCCGGGGCGGCTCCCACGCACCACAAATGCAGTTCGGCCCCTCAGTACGAGCCCAGCCATGTGCGCCTTTCGGGCCAATTCTTCGCTCAAAATCACGGGCCTTCCACAAGCCATGCATTCGATGGCCCCCAGCGGAGTGTGCATCGCAATCGGGAATCCACTTTCAAGGAAAACGCCGACGTGGGCCCGGCGAATGGCGAGGGCGATCCTCCAAGGCGGCACGAACCCGTGCAGGCGCACGGCTTTCCCCAGGCCCAGGCGGGAAATAGCACGCTTTATCCCCTCCAAACTCGGCCCCCCCCAGAACGCGTCGATCGTTATGGACAGGCCCCCGCCGCGGCATTCGGCCAGCGCCTTCAACAGGGGATCGATGCCTTTGCTCGGATCCAGCTTTCCATAGCTGATAAGCCGGAGCGGGGCGCCGGCTTTCCGCCCAAGGCGTGACGGGCGGAACACATCCGGGGGAAGCCGGCAATCCAGCGGCCGGAGAAGCCGTTTTTGGCTCGCACCCAGAGCAATCAGCCGCCGCTCCGCGGGAGGCGAGCAGACCACGCCCGCTGCGCCACGCAGCATCTCGCGGTGAAGCGCGCGGAGCTGACGAGACGCGCTCAGCCGTCCCAAGTCGCTTCCGGCGTGTTGCACGAGATAGGGAATCCCTGTCAGCTTTGACAACATGAGGCCGGCGACACCGTACGGCTCGAAATAGCTGCAGTAGGCGAACCGCGGCCGATGCCTCGCCACAAGCTCGAGACCAAGGCTTACAAGCTTGGAGAGGTACGGGTTGGCCCAGGGCACGTAGGAAACTTTGGAATCCCACCGCGTCGAGCTCACGAGGATGGACCCCCGCTTTCGAAATCCCCGAAGCTTCGCCCGATCCCCTGCTGTGAGACGCATTCGGTATTCCTCCTCCACTTCCTCCGCATTCGTCAGGACGATCACCTTGTGCCCCGCTTCCGCGAATGCCTGCGCCAACCAATAGTTATATGCGCTTACGCCACCTTCGATAGGCGGGTACTTCCCGATAAGGAGGATTACCACGAGCCCAGATTGGCCAAAGAATCTCCATGCCGCACGTCCATTAGAAAGACGAACGGTCGATAGCATTGGCTCCGTCGACCGAAAGCTCACTCGGCAGTCGCGCGAGGGAGGTTGAAAGGCCGATCAAACCATCCGCCTTCGCAGGGGACTCAAATTCTTCGCGCATCCTCTGGATTTGCGCTCAATTGAGTTTGATCGAGAAGAGTGTTTAACAGACGAAGCTGCCAATACTTACGCAAAGCGTGATCCGGAATTCGCATGCTCTTAAAGCATAGGCTTCTGAGGTCCAAAGCGTATTCGCCGCCTCATTACGCCCAACTCCGCTACAGAGGGAACATCAGACATTTGCGGGAATTTAAATCCGCCCAAAACCGGCCAATTCCGCCCAAAACCCGGCCGCGGGTGTAGAACAAAGTGTAGAACTCTTTCAAGTCGGAGACCGAGAATAACAGAGCGCACACGTCATTGCCACCTGCAGCGCTCAGGCGACGATACCTTAGTTGATTGGTATCTGTTTAGAACAGGAAACAGGTCCCACTCTGGTGCGGCAGATTGAAGCAAGAACCCATTTCCTGGGCAACCTAGATTCCTCAGCGGCAGGAACTAAACATCAATGAACCTGCCCATCGCCAAGATCCTGAAGAGCTTCAAAAGCTGAAGCGATCGACCACGTTGATCCAATGATGGAGCTGTTCGGATGAAGGAACCGGCGATTGACCGGCCACCGTGGATCCGAAGAGTTTGCTGAATTCTCGCCAACCAGCATCGTCGGTTCCAACAGGAGTCTGCATCAACGCGACCTTTGTCGACGAGGTTTTCCTCAATTCTCGGAACCAAGTCCTGCGCCAGACCGGATAACCCGCGGCGCCGGCTAGGAGAAGCATAGGTAGCAAAAATTCACCGGACCGAACGCCGTCACCTTTAAAAATGGTCCACTGATCTTCCTGAATACCTGCCCGGACGAGGCGGTAGGTATTCAGGAAACGCGTAGCAGCACGAGGAGTTCGAATGAGTGGCGAGTAATTCTTGAGTGCGGCGATCTCCCACGCCTCAAGAGGGACGCTGCCGATCAGAGGTGTCGCACTGGGAGTTGGTAAAGGCGCAGGCGTGGGAGTCGTTGACGATGGGTTACGCGATTCGATTCCGGAGCTTTCGAATACATCGGGTATGGGCTGGTGGGTTGGTGTAGGCGTCGGAGTTGGGCTGGGCTCGGGCGCAATCTCTTTGAAGCCTGTGGGGGAGGCGAGTCCATCGATGAGCTTAGAGTAGCCCTGCGGCCCCATTTCCGGCAGGTGAAAGGGAATGTGGAAAATTTTCTCAAGGTAATCGAGAGGGGTTGCCGGTGGGTCAGGAGGACCAGAGGCGTTCGATTGTCCGTAATTCTCGTCGGATGAGGTTAAGAGGCCTTTGAATTCCGAGCGGATGCTTTGTCTGAGGCAGCGTTGGTCGACCCCGACGACCACGGCGAAAAGTGGA
>Ga0302326_10000305_pt1 | contig 142247 bp, 111 predicted proteins | sample Palsa_T0_3_FD_202264 | JGI IMG/M metagenome (GOLD analysis project Ga0302326, IMG submission 202264) | Peat permafrost microbial communities from Stordalen Mire near Abisko, Sweden - Palsa_T0_3 | ecosystem: Environmental > Terrestrial > Soil > Palsa > Peat permafrost | place: Sweden: Abisko... | reverse complement strand
CCGCGACCATAGCGCTCACGGTCAAACTGTCAAAGATATCTACCTCTATCCGCTGGTGCGAGACGCGCGGCGTCGATTATGCCGCGACCTCACGTGGTAAACAAATACTCCCAGTTTTCCCGGTACGTGCCGTCGAGCGGCGGCTACTATTCATTCGCCACTCGCGGACTCGGGAGCCGTGCCGGTTTTATGGCGACGTGGAGCTACCTGATCTACGAGATCCTCGGGGCCGCCGGAAGTACAGGTTTTCTTGGCTACCTTATCTCCGAAATGTTGAAGATGCAGTTCCATGTGAACATCCCATGGTGGTTTCTCGCGTTGGCCACAACTGCCCTCATCTGGACGCTCACTCACCATGGCGTTCAACTTTCCGCGCGGATCTCGGCGCTCTTGGGCGGCCTCGAACTGCTCATTATGCTGGCGCTTGGAGTCACGTTCCTGGTTCATCCCGGACCCGGTTCCACCTACCTCGCGCCCCTAACGCCCTCTTCATCTCCCCACCACTTCGGGGGTATCCTGGCCGGCATGGTTTTCTCCATCCTCGCGCTTAGCGGCTTCGAGGCCCCAGCGCCGCTCGCGCAGGAAGCCCGTCTTCCCGGCAAGTTTATCGGCCAGGCCATCATGCTCTCCCTGGGTAGTATCGGTATCTTCTACATCTTTACTTCCTATGCGAGCGCCATCGGCTGGGGCGCCGGCAACATGGCCGCCTTCGCCTCCGATCCCAATCCCTATTACGTTCTCGGCCATGCGCTATGGGGCGCGGGCTGGTGGTTCGTCGTCCTCGCTATCATCAACAGCGCCGTCGGCGTCGGTCTTGCCTGCACCAACGCCGCGTCGCGGGTGATGTACACGATGGGTCGGGCGGGCACGCTCCCTGCAGGTTTCGGGCGTATCCATCCCATCCACCGGACACCTGCGTTCGCGATCGCTTTTACACAGATAGCCGGAATGGCGGCAATCCTGCTCGTGGGCTTGTTGTTGCGCCCCGATTACATCTTTGGTTTCCTGGAAACCATTGCCACGCTTGGGGTCATCGTCCTCTACGTCATGGCGAACCTGGCCTTGACACGCTATATGCGCAGCGAAAAGCCGGCCAATTTCACTGTTTGGCAACACGTAGTGGCCCCATGGGTCGCCACCCTGGCTCTGCTGCCTGTCCTCCTTGTCACGGTCTACCCGGAACCCTCCTGGCCCTACAACATAACGCCGTACCTGTTTGTGGTATCGCTCGTCGTCGGATTTGCCTATATGCAGTGGCGCGAGTGGCGCAACCCCGGAGCCCTGCGCCGGGGCGCAATGATGCTCATTCGCAGCGGAAGCGCCGGCGAGGTCGGGGCGGAACGAAACGAACCCGTAGGCGGCGATCTCACTCTCGGATGATACTGCCCCGAGGCGAGCATCGTCGCTGCCGGCAACAGTTGCGCGGGACCTCGCCGCTACGCACGTCCCACGCGATCCCTTCGGCCGTGGAACCCCGCCACGCGGTACGCTGGTGGCCATAGGAGGCGATCATGCGCCGCGCTTTATTTTTCTCTGTCCTGGTTGCGAACGCGACCGTTGCGCAGCAGCCCTTATTCCGTGTCGTGGATCTTGATGTTGGCGCGACGGAGCGAGTCCAGGTCGCGGATGGCAAGAGCGTGACCGTGAAGCTGCTCTCGACCAGTGAGACGCGCGACCGGGTCCGTTCCGCCATCCGCGATGCTCGCGTGGACGTGGAGATTAATGGCGCAAGCGCGACGCTTTCCTGCGGCAATTACCATCTTCCGGTGGCCGTCGGTGGCGCGCAAGTAGACTGCGCAGTCACCAAAGCCTACTACCGCGACACCAACGCCGACCGCTGGGCGCTGGTCAAAGACGCCCGCCTGCGCCTCTGGCCCGCCTCGTCGCCGTACATGCCGGCAAGCTCTTTTGTCTATCCGGTCCGGCAGCGCTGGTTCGCCACACGAACGCAAATGGCCAACGAGCCGACCTACGTGGACGGCGGTGAGAGTATCGGCTCGCGCCGGATTTACTATCACTCAGGCCTTGATATCGGGGGTGCCGAGCGAATGGTGGATGTCCTCGCTGCGACCAGCGGTCTCGTGGTGGGAGTTGGAACAGCCGTGGTCGACAGCGAGAAAGACAACGCCAGTCTTGACCGGCAGTACAACGACACCATTTGGGTATTGGATGAGCGCGGCTGGTACCATCGCTACACGCACCTATACTCGTTTGATCCGTCGGTGAAGCTGGGCGGACGGGTGGAAATGGGACAGAAGATCGCCACGCTGGGGAAGGAGGGCGGCAGCGGCGGCTGGTCGCACCTGCACTACGAGATCCTCAGCCGACAAGCATCCGGCAGATTGGGGACCCTCGAAGGCTATGCGTTCTTGTGGGAGGCCTACTTGCGGCAATACAAGCCGCACGTGATTGCCGTCGCGCGGCCTCACCAGGCTGCACTCGTTGGGGAGAAAGTGTTGCTGGATGGCTCGCGGTCATATAGTGACTCGCGCATCGCACGGTTCGAATGGACTTTCACGGAGGGCGGGAACGCCTCGGGACAGAGTGTCGAGCGGATCTACTCCCAGCCCGGCACCTACAGCGAGATCCTCAAGATCACCGACGACCGGGGCCGCACGGACTACGATTTCGAGACGGTCAATGTGCTCGATCCGCAGCATGAGGAGCAGACACCTCCGTCCATTCAGGCGGCCTACTGGCCAACTACGAGCATTGCTCCAGGAGCCTCGGTAACCTTCAAAGTCCGCACGTTTGGCACTACGGATGGGGAGGAGACTTGGTCCTTTGGCGACGGCGCCACCGCCCGGACGAAGTCAGACGGTAATGTAGCGCCTCACGCGAAGAACGGATTCGCCACCACAACTCATGTTTTCCAAAAGCCGGGAGATTACATCGTGCGTGTGGAGCGCGTCAACCGGTTGGGCCAGAAGGCCATCGCGCATCTCTTTGTGCGAGTGGGCGACGCCGAAGCAACGACGGTTTCAAAGAGGTAGTATTATGCCGATTTGTTCGTCCGGGCGAATGGATCGTGACGCCACGACCATGCGCCCAACCGGATCGTTGCAGCGCTCCGGATTATTATTGCTCGTCACCAGTTGACCAGATCGCCGTTTACGGCCAATCGCGAAGATCAACACGTCATCGCACATCGGAAAACGCTGCGCGACCACGCCGGAGTAATGGGATGGCGTAAGTTCAACCGCTTGGGCGAAGCGTAGCCGGTAGTTAGACCGCCGTTACATGTTAATTCGCAGGCTCAACGCTGCACTGCAGGAGATCGCAGGAGATATGTCTCGCAACCACCTGACTACTAAGTGGCAGCTAACTCGGGTGTTAGTTCTTGGTCCATATCTGTCCGCGATGTCCCGGCTCATGTCCTTTTTTGGGACGACCGGAAGCCGGTTGAGCAATGAGTCGAGCTCACGCAAAAAGGTTCGGCCTGACGTCCGACCAATGCACCATCCATCGATTTCCCAGAAGCCGTCTCCGAACCATTTCATCCGGGCCAAAGTTGTGGCTATGAAGCTCACGATCGAGTCGACTGCGAAGTCCACGGGCGTTGGATTGGCGAAGTACCGGAATTGAACGTCCTCCAGTACGGCGAATCCAGGCAGGACGCGATTCAGCGAGCGCAGTCGGCCGCGCGGGGGCCTCGCAAGATCATGAAAAAGGACGGGTGGGTAGACTATCCATTCTACCGGCTCAGTGCGCGGCCCTGTATCTCATTCGTGACTCCACAAAAACTGGGATGGATGCCGTCGCAGCTCGTTCCAAAGCGCGGCTACCAGCTTTCTCCGGCCGCTGGTATCCAGGTTCCTCGCGCGTATAGCCAACCACAAACCGAGCGCGAAGGACACGCTGAAGTTCAGCAGTCCGGTCGCCGCCAGACCGAGCAGGGCCCAGAACACATCGCGCCAGGGCAGTGGACCTGACCATGCGAGCGAGCTCACATCATAAGTGAGCGATGCGCTGGCCAGGGTGATGTGCCGAACCTCGACCGGCACGCCGGCGAAGACGCTCACCAGCGGAAGCAGACCAAGCAGCAGGCCCAGGCATGTATAGCCAACTATGCCGCTGAGGTGATGTTCGACGAAGCGCCCCAGTTCCACAGCCGATGCCGTGCCGAAAGATCGCCGCAGTCTCCGGCTCTGTGCCAGGGCCGCCGGCAGCCGGTTGAGCGCCATCCAGTTGGCGGTCCATCCGGCGGCCAAACTGGAAAGCCACAGGAAACATCCGGTAAGAGCGGCAAACGGGATAGTCAAGGAGTGCAACAGATGCATGGATTCGAGACCATGCATCGCGGCCTCGTGTGTGAGGAAAGGATTCCCGTTCTTCCATTGAATAAAGACGTCGATCAGGAGTGACAAGGGAATAGCGCCGAGCAGGTTTCCCACTGTCACAATGGCCTGCGTGCGGGTGATCGCGGCAACCAGGCTCATTTCGGCGTGCATTCCATCTTCCTTCTCCATCGCGCTGCAAAGAGCCGCGGCCGTCATGGACGGCATCTTGGAGGCCAGACTCCAGCCCAGAAGTTGCATCAGCACAAAGCTCGCGGTGTAATTCAGGCTTATTGCGATGCCTGTCCACAGCGGCGCGAGCGCCATCCCGGTAAAAAGGTATTTGAACAAGGCGGTGAAGGCCGTGATCCCTCCGGCCCCCACGGCTCCGTAACCCATCTTCCACCACTCGGAGCGCGATCCGGCAATATAATGATCCCCGCTCTTGCCTGTGTGCGTTACGATCTGGCGCGCGAGGCGGTTCACACTGTTACGGACCAGAGTGTGAATGCCACGCTCTTCGGCGAAACCGCGGATCAGCATGGACCCGAACTCGCGCCCGTCTTGCTGGCCGGAGCCTATGCGCAACAGCACGTCCATTCTTTCCAGTTGCGCGATGGCCAGATCCAGTCGAAAGACGAGGTCAGAGGAAACGCCCTCCTCCTCCAGGCGCGCGAGCGATCTGCCGGCGGAAATTCGGCAATTCAGAATGACTTTTTGTAACTCATCGCGGGTCTCGACGCTGCCGCCCGTTCGAGCGTAGCGGCCGGCTGCATCCTCCAGGTCGAAGAAGGGAGACTCGCCCTCATGCCTGTGCGGCATCACTTTCATGACTCCCCTCGACAATCCGATTGCCGCGGCCCGTATGGCCAGCAGACGCATGGCCACGGGGAAATGGCCGGCCTGATTGCCGAGCAGTTCGCGCCACTCGGATACGTCCTGGTTGCTGAGGCCGGCGATCCACTTCGCATCCGCATCGTTCAGGTTCGCCGTGTGAAGCGCCGTATACAGGTCCAGCTCATCTTCCAACTGCGGGAGCATGCGCCGCTTGAGGCGCGCCATCAGCTCTCGCACGATGGAGGTCGCTTCCGGCAATCCCGCCTCGGAAAACAACCTCGGAGGGAACGCTTTCACCCATATGAGTTGGAATCTCTCCCGTATATCCGGGAGCTTCCGTATACCTTCCGCCAGATGGCGCAGGCGTTCGGTGCGCGCCTCCGGAGGTGCAACCTTCAGCCACGCCAGAGTGTTCTGCAGCCACTGGCGCTCGACCTCCTCGCTCTGGTCCAGCGGAAGGAGCGCGAGGGCTTGCACCGGATCGTCGGAGACGGCCTTCATCCCTTGATGATCGCGCAAAGCAGGTAAACTGGAGACCGATGGGCCACACCGTCCAGTTTCTTGTTCACCATGGCTATCTGTTGCTATTTTTCTGGATTCTGGCCGAGCAGGCGGCGCTGCCGGTGCCGTCGCTGCCGTTGCTGCTGGCCTGCGGAGCGCTGGCGCGCGTCGGCAAAATGGACTTGCGCCTGGTGCTGCTTTATGGCCTCGGGGCCTGCCTGATTGCCGACAACGTCTGGTTTCAACTGGGAAAGCGCCGTGGAGCGAAGATCGTGCACTTCATTTGCCGGATCGCGCTGGAGCCGGATTCCTGCGTTCGCCAGACGGAGAATGCGTTCGTCAAGTACGGCATGCGCTCACTGCTGGTGGCGAAGTTCGTTCCCGGTTTGAACGCGGTCGCCGCGCCGCTAGCCGGCAGCTCTGGCGCAAGAGTTGGACTATTTCTCTTATACGATAGCCTCGGCGCGCTGATCTGGATTGCCTCCTACGCCTGCATCGGCTACCTGGCCGGCGACCAGCTTGAAATCGTGGCCGCCTACGCGATGCGCATGGGTTCGGGGTTTGGGCTACTGATCGTGGGGCTGCTGGCGGCCTGGATCGCCTGGAAATTCGTGCAGAGGCGGCGATTTGTGAGAAAGCTGGCAGTCGCGCGCATCACCGCGGAGGAACTGTGGGACAAACTGCAAGCCGGCGAAAACGTCTTCATTATCGATGTGCGGAGCAGCCTGGAGGCCGAGGATAGTGGGATTCCGGGAGCGCTTCGCATTTCCACTGAAGAGCTGGCGGTGCGGCACTCGGAAATTCCGCGAGACCGCGATGTTGTTCTCTTCTGCACTTGACCGAACGAAGCTTCCAGCGCCCGTGCGGCGCTGCTATTGAGAAGGCAGGGAATTACGCGCGTGCGTCCGCTTCTGGGCGGAGTCGATTCGTGGCGCACTCTGATGGCGCGCGAGGCGCCGGCCGGATCGGAGTCCCGCGCCGCGCTCGAATAACGTCACCGTTTCCGTCCCGTGGCGTTCTCGAGGTTCAGTTCCCAGGTCTGGCCCACCAGGCGCTGGCCGAAGCTTTGGTGCGCCTTCTGTTCGGCGAGACGGAAGCCCGCGGCTTCGTAGATGCGCCGGGCGGAGATCAGTATATCGTTGGTCCACAGAATGATCTTGCGATAACCCGCCTGCCGCGCGAAGCGGATACATTCGTCGACCAACCGGCGGCCGATGCCGAGCCCGCGCGCGTGCGGCTCTACCAACAGCATGCGCAACTGGGCTACCCGCGCGGATTTCGCAATCAGGAATACCGAGCCCACGGGCGCGCCCTCGCGCTCGGCGATCCAGCATCGCTCGCGCTTGGGATTGTAGCGCTCGATGAAGCGCGCCACGATGCCGGCGACGAGTCCCTCGAATTTCTCGTCCAATCCGTATTCGCGCGCGTAGAGCACGCCGTGGCGTTCGATTACCCAGCCCATGTCTCCCGGCTGGCGGGGCCTCAGAATATAGTGTGCGGGGCGGCTCGGGCGGGGGAATTCCAGTCCCAATCCCAGTAGTTGACCGATGGTTTGCATCGCCTCGACCATGCGGTTTTGCTCGGCTTCGGAAAGGCCGCTCAACATCGTCCGCACCTCCTCGTGGGATCGCGCGTTCAGCCGGGCAAAGGCCGCGGACCCGCGCGCAGTCAGCGACAACAGGCTTTGCCGGCCGTCCCTGGCGGCGCGCTTTTTGCGGATGAGCCCGCGCCTCTCGAAGTCGCGCAGGATGCGGCTGAGATAGCCCGCGTCGAGGTTCAGCCCCAGGCGCAAGGCCGAGGCTGTGGGCTTATCCCGCTGCGCCAGCTCATAGAGTACGCGCGTCTCGGCCAAAGAAAATGGACTGCGCAGCAAGCCCTCGTTCAATACGCCGATCTGCCGCGTGTAGAAGCGGTTGAATCGCCTCACTTCCGCGATACGCCGATCGAGATCCGTCTGCGCAGGCATGGTCAAAGATACATGCCATTGTCAACTATATTGTTTGCCTTTATCAATTAGATGGTGCCGAGTGCCCGTCTCGACCAGCTTAAGGTAAACTCGTGAGGGGCGATTCGTATGTCTACGACCAGACGTCAGTTTCTCGGCGCAGCGGTTGCCGCGCCTTTGGCTCGCGCCGCGAACCAGAGCTCGCGTTCCGCGAATGACCGGATTCAGCTCGGTGTGATTGGCCTGGGCGGGCGGGGCACCGCCGATACGCACGTGGCCATTGGAGTTCCGGGCGTTACTCTGGTCGCCGTTGCCGATCTCTACTCCGGGCGGCGCATCCGCGCGCAGGAAGTCTTCGGCAGAGATGTGTTCGTCACGCCGGATTATCACGAACTGCTTGCCCGCAAGGATATCGATGCGGTGATCGTGGCGACGCCGGACCACTGGCACGCGCAGGCTTCCATCGACGCCATGAACGCCGGCAAAGACGTTTATTGCGAGAAACCCATGGTGCATTCTATCGAGGAAGGCCATGCGGTCGTGGCCGCCGAACGCCACACCGGGCGCATCCTCCAGGTGGGCAGCCAGCGCGTCAGCTCCATCGTTTATCAGAAGGCCAAAGAACTCATACGGGAAGGCGCGATCGGCAAGCTGAACCTGATTGAAGCCTGGTGGGAGCGGCCGGTAGACAGCGACGAGCTGGTCTTTCGAAACTCGATTCCGCCGGATGCTTCTCCCGCCACCATCGATTGGGATCGCTTCGTCGCCAACACCGCCCGGCGGCCCTTCGACGCGCAGCGCTTTTTCTGGTGGCACAATTACCGGGAATACGGCACCGGGATACCGGGCGACCTGTTCGTACACCTGTTTTCGGGCGTTCACTTTGTGCTGGATTCCGAGGGACCCGTGCGGGTGCTGTCCACCGGCGGCACACGCTATTGGAATGACGGGCGCGAGATCCCCGACATCATGCTGGCTCTGGCCGACTATGGCGAGAGCGCGCGGCACCCGGCCTTCAACTTGAGCCTGCGGGTGAACTTCGAGCAGGGCGCCGAGGAGACCTCCGGATTCCGCTTCGTCGGCGAGAAGGGCATCCTGTATATCAGCGGCGACGGCGTCCGCCTGGCCCGCCACAACCGGCGGCCGGAGCCCGGCTACAATATCGAAACCTTCCCGGAGAGGATTCAGGAGCAATACCTGCGGGAATATCGCCAGAAATATCCGCTCGTCGCGCCGAGCGTGGATACCATGCTGGCGACACCGGTGGAGGAATACCTGGCGCCTGATGACTACAGCGATCACGCGGAACATGTGAGCAACTTCTTTGCCTCCGTGCGCAGCCGCAAACCGGTGGTGGAGGATGCGGTGTTCGGCTTGCGCGCGGCGGGTCCGGCGCTGCTGGCCAACCAGAGCCAATACCAGCGGGAGATTTGCGGTTGGGACCCGAAGGCCATGGAACGAGTATGAACCCGGACGAGATCAGCAGGCGGGGACTGCTGCTGGCGGGCGGCGGAGTGCTGGCTGCCGGCGGCATATTGGCTGCCGGCGGCGGGGCGGCGCAAAGAGGCAGGCCGCGTGGAGTTCGCTTTGGGGTGCGCTCGCCGCTCCCGAAAGTGAGCCTGCGCGAGCGCGCCTTGTTAGTCCGGCGGGTGGGCTATGACGGCATCGAGTTGGGCCCGGAATGGCTGAACCAACCGGTCGAGTCAATCCAGCAGGAACTGTCCGGCGTCGGCGTGGCTGTCAGCGCCATCGTGGGGTCGATCGCGCTTCTGGATACCGACCCTCAAAAACGCGCTCAAGCCGTGGAACTGGATCGCCGCCGCCTGCGCATGGCCAAAGAACTGGGGGCCGATTGCGTAATTGAAGTTCCCGTTTTCGGGCCGAATCGCTTTCCGGATATCTCTCCGATTATGACTGCGCGCGAAGTGGAAGAAAAGCTCCTGGTGGCGGACTTGAAGCAGCTTACAGACGACGTCCGCGAGACCGGCATCACTCTGCTGCTCGAGCCGCTGACCCGCAAAGAGACGCACTTCATCAACCTGCAGAGCCAGGGAGCGGAGATTATCGAAGCAGTGGGCGCGCCGGGTTTCAAACTGCTCAGCGATTTCTATCACATGCAGTTGGAGGAGAAAGATATCGGCGAGACACTCGGCCGCTATGGCAAGTACACCGCTTATGTGCATCTGGCGGACGGCGAGAAACGCACGGAGCCAGGCTCGTTGCCCTTTGACTATCGCCCTGGTTTTCGGGCGCTGAAGAAGTGGGGCTTCGCGGGGTGGCTGACGGTGGAATCGGGCGCGACGGATAATCCGGAAGCGGCGTTGGGACGGGCGCTCGAGTATCTGAAGCGGCAGTGGAGCGAGGCGTAGGCCAGTGCGCCGCGTAGAGACCGGAGCCGAAGGAGGCTCCGCGCGGATAGCGGATTATGGAATCCAAGGAGTTACCGGTACTAATTCGGCCAACTTCCTCGAATTGCCGTTTCTGACCAACTTCCGGATGGCCGACAATGCGGGAGTTATCATGCTTGGCTCGAGTCGCCGAGCGGGCTGAATCACTCGTACAAAACCCACCCCGGAGCCATCCGGGTCGGGGACGCAGGAGTAGGGGCAGCCAGAGGCGGACCGCGCTTGGCGGCTAAGGCGTCAGTTTAAACAACGCTCCGGCGGCATAAGAACCTTTGGGCGCTTGGCCGTACAGCGAGCTCACGCCCAAAAGCGTTCCGCCGGTGGCAGAGAAAAGTTGAACCGGGGCTCCGCCGTCCGTCGACGTCGACGAAAATGGGGTCAGGGTCTGAATCAGGCTTCCGTTAGCCGGCGAAAGGTTTACGATGTCGCCGAAACCGGTGCTGCCATAATACTCAGCCATCCAGAAGGTGCCGTCACTTGCCAGCACCAATCCATCAGGACTGACATTAGAGTTGGTTGTGTAGACCGGATGGATCTGGAGATTGCTGCCGTCGAGTTGAACCTCGAAGATCCCGATACCATCCAGAAGATATCCGGCATAGGTGCCATAGAGGTTTCCGTCGGGACCGATGGCAGAGACAGTTCCGTGGGTAGCCTCTTGATTAACCACCGGAAAGACCAGCGAAGTCGTCTGCATCTCTCCAGTTGACTCGATGTAATGGAAAAGTATGGAACCGTTCGCCACGATGGTGGTGCCATAAAAGGTCCCGTCGGGACCCACCACGAGATTAGTGGGAAACCCTCCGGTCGTGGCGGAATCGAAGTTGACAACGACTTCATAGGCTCCCGTTGCCGCAATGACGCGAAAGATCGTCCCGCAATTATTGCCGTAGCCGCAACTGTTGCTTCCACCGAAGTAGGTCGTCCCGTAAACATTGCCATCGTTCCCCGCAGCCAAGTAGGTTGGCGAGGACCCGTTCGCGGCGGCCGGGTCAACCGAGTAGTTCTGCAGGACCTGGTAGTTCTTTCCAGTTTTGTCGACTCGGAACAAAACTCCGTAGCCGATCGAGCCGCCCAAGCCGGTTTCACCGTAGAGCTTGCCACCCGGTCCTTCGATGAGTCGAAGCGGGGTGCTGCCGTACGGGTAGGTCTCATTGTCTCCAGGAGCGAACTCATGCACCGTGGCGTATGTGCCCGAAGGTGTCAGCGAGAATATCAACCCGCCGCCCCCATCGGGCGCCCTCCCGGTTCTCTCAGCAGTGCCATAGAAGTTCCCGTCCGACCCCTGGATCAGAGAGCTAGGATTACCGCCCTGAGGGCAGGGTCCTGTATCCTGCGGGTTTTTGCACACGAAAGTGTGGACACTGGTGAGCTGCTGTCCACCGGCGTAAGCGCAGCAAGTGAGCAGCGCGATGAAAACGGTTACCTGCATTTTGCCCGGCATGGAATTTCCCTCCGCCAGCCGTTATCATATTCTGTCCTGGCGAGCCTGTTGTCATAATAATGTGAAGAATATGTAAAAGCATCACGCCTCGGGAATGGTATGCTTCTCGCTCGCGGTCAACGGTTGCTATCTACAAGCCCCTCGCGGATTTGGTTCGGTGGTGTCGGTCACCTTGGATTTCGGGTTGGCCAACAGATCCCGGCGCACGATCCCCTTCTCGTGGGCGGCTTCCAGCACGTCGGCGATCTGTCTTGCGATACCCGCCGCCTGATCCAGCGGCACAGCACCGTGCCTGATCCTTTGCGCCAGAGTCGGCCATGCCACCAGTTCCATCACCAGGTAAACGGGTCCGACGTCGTAGAGATGGCAAAATGTTGGGATGATTCAGCGCGGCCACCCGCGTGCACCTCGCGCGAGAAGCAATCGCTGCAGCGCTCGGCGGAGATCTTGATGACCACGTCGCCAGCCATCGTGAGATCACGGGCGCGATACACTTCGCCCATGTCACCCGGGCGATGGGTGCAACGATCTCGTAGGGCCCGAGTTTCGTGTCGGCAGAGAGCGACATGCGCAGGATTTAACTAAGCTTAGCCGATCAAGAAACGGATAGGGAATGAGTGACGGCGCATTCGGAAGTAATCCACCTGAGCGAGAAACGCGCGTTCCTCTCTTGTGCCGACGCCTGGCACCGCGGACAGCGGCCCATCTATGGAACGCCGACAACCCGTTAAAGCGATTCGTGGCGCCGGAACGGTCAGCCGGAAACATCCCCGAGCTTCTGCAACAGAGTCTTGCAACAAGGCGAACGCCAGCAACGGTGCTACGGTTCGCCCGTTTTTCCTTCATTTTTGCGACCGACTCTTGCAACGTGGAGGACCCAATAAATACGGGCCTTCCGCGAATGATGCAGAACTTACCCTTTCTGAGACGCCCTACCTTCACCGCCTCAATGGATTGCGAGCCTCGAAATAGGCTGCCACACCTTCGACTTGGCGCTTTGCATATTCAGGGTCGCAATAAACCTCTTTTGAGTAAGTGCTTTGCCCGGGGTGTTCTCATAGTTGCGCGAACTGCGGAACAAGAACAGGCCCGTTATAGGAAGCGGTCGCGAAACGGAGTCGGGCGTCTTTGTCGGGGTCTTGCAAAGGACCCTTTTGGGGACGGACGGGAGATCATGAATTACCCTTATGGGCTATACTTATCCATGCCCAACAATACATGTGAACACTGCGGCGGTTCACAACTCATCAGCGGTCTCACTGTTTCTGCTTCTGGTGGTGGTGGTGACGTACGTCCCGGCCTCCTCTGCAAAGAGAAAGAGAAAGGCTTTTTCAAACGATCCGAAAGGCAGAAAAGGGAGAGCCTTTTTGCTGACCTGTGCACGTCTTGCGGCACTGTAAAACGTTTATACGTGAAAGACCCGAAACGTGATTGGGTCGTATAACTTTCACGGTTCAACCGGGACTGTCCCCGGCCCAATGGGCGCAAAGGACCCCTTATGCAACGTCATTGTGTCCACTTGGCCGTATCACGCGCATTCCGTCGAAGTGGACGCCCAACCGCCCAGTAAGTCGTTGTGGGAAGCTTCGCCGGATCAGTCGCCATAACCCGCTTCCGGTGTTCACCCATACCACTCTCGTCAGTTCGCCCGCAAAGGATTAACGATCTTCAGGCCAGCGAAGTCTCTTTCGTTTTCGGTGACAATCACGCAATCATTCGCTTCAGCGACTGCGGCAATGATCATGTCGAGCGGACTCCGGGGCCGCCCTTTGGCCGTGCCATCGGCCATCAGCCGCGCCCAGACTAAGCCGGCCTTTTCGTCGAACGGGAGCACGCGGCCGGCGAATAACGCTGGCGGCCCCTCGGGGCCGAAAAACCAACCCTCCAACTCCTTACGTTTCTTTCCGGGGGGCTTCTCCAGTATTCCGCGGCGGATCTCAGCAACTGTCAGCGAAGAGATAAACAGATCCTCGTCGGATTGCTCAGCCATCCACACGACTAGCGCTTCCGATGGCACGGGCTTGGTGACATTGCTAATGATATTCGTGTCAAGGAGACTCCGGCTCACAGGTCAACCCCACGGCCCGGCGTCAGCGGGCGGTTCAGATCCAGATCGGCGCCGACCAGAGGCGATCGCCGTAGCGCATTGAGGATACCGCCCTTTTTCGGCTGTTCCCCCAAAATGACAAGGCGAACAGTGGCGCGAAGACGCGCCGAATCAGGGCCATCGCCGGCGAGCCGCTTTGCGAGGGATCGGATCAACTCGCGGTCGGCGTCGAGCCCAAGAACCTCGAACCGGGCCATCCCTCGTTGGTTGAGGCGCTTGCGGTAGCGGTTCAACGCACGTTTCTGCGGCGTGGTACTCATGGCGGATGCCTCCGTATATCCAGTAATATATCCAGATTGTAGCTTGGATGCAAGATGGGAAGCAGGATGCCCATGCGGATTGTCAAGCGGTACAATCATGCGCATGAGCAGGACTCTTCTTGCACTATGCCTGTGCCTGGCCGGCGCCCTGGCGTGGACCGCCAGCCGTCCCAACGACATCCCCTTCGAGAAACACACGCTCGATCTGGGAGCCAACGAAAGCTGTGCCATCGCCGATATCAACGGCGATGGCAAACCGGATATCGTCTCCGGCGAGAATTGGTACGAAGGCCCCCGCTGGATCAAGCACAAATTCCGCTCGCTGCCCTATACCAACAACTACATCGATAACTTCAGCGATCTGCCGCTGGACGTAAACGGCGACGGCCACATCGATATCGTGAGCTGTTCCTGGTTCGCCAAGCGGCTGTTCTGGAGCGAGAACCCGGGCCGGAGCGCTGCCTCAGGGCAGGGCCTATGGAAGGAGCACATGATCGAGACCGGGTCGCCGGTGGAATTCGCCTTCCTGGTGGATCTGGATAACGATGGCAAAGCCCGTGAGGTGCTGCCGGAATTCGGCGATGCGAACATGCCGCTGGCCTGGTATGAGGTGCGCAACGGGCAATTCGTCAAGCATGTGGTCAGTCCCAAGAGTTGGGGCCACGGCATCGGGGCGGGCGATGTGAACGGCGATGGCCGCAACGACATTATCACCCCCAAGGGCTGGTTCGAAGCGCCGCCCGACCCGCGCGCCGGCGAGTGGAAGTGGCACCCCGATTTCGACCTCGGCGACACCGGCTTCATCTACGTCTACGACGTGAACGGCGACGGACGCAACGACATCGTGACTTCCATGGCGCACAATTACGGCATCTTCTGGCTGGAGCATGGCGCCGATGGCAGCTGGACCAAACACATCATCGATGAAAGCTGGTCGCAGGCGCACGCCATGACGCTAGTGGACCTGAACGGCGACGGCCAGATGGACCTGCTAACAGGCAAGCGGTATATGGCCCACAACGGGCACGATCCGGGCGAGCGCGAGCCGCTGGGCATCTATTGGTACGAATTCATGAGGCTCGACGGCGGCAAAAAGATCGAATGGGTCAAGCACGTCGTGGACTACAGCACGCGCACCGGCGGCGGTATGCAAATCCCCGTGGCAGATTTGGATGGCGACGGCGACTTGGATTTCGTGGTGGCCGGCAAGAGTGGCTTGTTCTTGTTCGAGAACCTGACCAGGCGGTAACGCTCGGCTAAATCACCCGTCTCGGGCTCCACCCGCCGATCCAACTGCCGGCGCATAGCCGCCACCAGGTGCCGGAGGCCGCTCTCCCAATCGGGAAAAAGGTCGATGTAATGGATCTCGTGCTCGATGCGCGAAGGCACCACGCAGGCGTCCAGCCGAACCGGCATGAGGAAGAGTTCGTCCAGCGGAAAGCGCTGCGTGCAATCCAGCGCGTAGCGGATCTCCGCCTGAAATCCGCCCTTCTTGCTCACCGAATGCCGCGAAAAGCAGGCTACAAAGAAATCCGAGGTCTCAATGGCCTCGTCGATCGATCGCGGCCAGTTCTGGCCGGGCAGCAGCCTGCGGCGATCCAGCCATGGCTCGAACCCGCTGGCCTCCAACGCCTCGAAAAGCCGCTCGGCCGCCAGGGCGTCCTCCTTCACATAAGCCACGAAGACCTGGGGCCGGTTGCGCGGTAAGAACCGGAAGCCCCGGTGTGAGTCGGGCATAAACGTACCCAGGCCATCGATTTGCACGGTGGCGCCTTCGGCCAGGCATTGCCGGACCAGGCGGCCCACCTCCACGCTCGACTGCAGATTATTTTGCGCGGCTGCTGCGCCGCTTCTCTTTTTCAAACTGGACCCCCTTTGGGCCGAGAGTGAACCGCCCGAGCCCCGGGAATGGCGCCGCGTGGCCTTTGCGCAGTTTTTTGAGGATCTGGTTGACTACGTGATCCAACTGGTCGGCCGCTTCGGCATTCGAGACGCCCGCCTGACGCGCCAGCCGTTTTGCCATCTCCGGTTTCTTCATTCCGGTATCAGTGTACCAGCGCGGTCCGGCCGGGCCGTACGAAGGATCCCGCCAAACTACCCGTAAAATATTGTCAATAAAACATTTAGAAGACGGCCGCCGACGTGTGACTGGATCTTGCCCACGAAATGAAGTGATTTTAATTACGCCTTAAGAGCCGGTTCATGTGCGTTTCAGTATGATAGTCAAGCGCGACGATATCGTCGCCTCACAAGGAGAAAACGATAAATGAAGAAACTAATGACCCTGATGTTGGCCTTGTCCTTCGCTCTGGGATCCGTCGCTCTTTCGTTTGCCGACGATACCAAGACGGACGACACCAAGATGACCAAGAAGGCCAAGAAGAAGAAGGCCCCCAAGAAGACCACGGACACTGCCGCGCCAAAGAGCTAGTTGTTCTATTTGGCGCAACTAACGAACGTCGCGTAAAAGGAGATATCGGTAATGAAGAAACTAATGACGCTTATGTTGGGCTTGTCTTTCGCTCTGGGATCCGTCGCTCTTTCGTTTGCCGACGATACCAAGACGGACGACACCAAGATGACCAAGAAGGCCAAGAAGAAGAAGGCCCCCAAGAAGACCACGGACACTGCCGCGCCCAAGAGCTAATTTCTAATTTGGGGCGACTGGGAACGCCGCGTAGCGGCGGGGTTCTTGCAGAACCTACGCGGCCCCTCCAGTTGTCTTCAGTTCGCCTTTTCCCCGGATCCACCCGCGAACGTTTTTCAGAGAGTGTCGGGGTTCGGCAAACTCGGCGATTTCACCTGCACGCCGGGCGTGACTCCTATTTCTGCCCTGGCTGTCTTCATCGGCTTGGTGAGCGCATTCGTGGCACTGGGTTTACTGCGGCTGATCGGCCTGCTTACCAACCTCTTCTCTTTTTGGGCGCTGGAGCACGGCGCTGGTTTCCCCGGCGGGCAACCACCTTGGCTGGCTGGAGATCCTGGTGCCGGTCGCGGGCGCGCTTATCATCGGCGTAATGGCGTGCTACGGCTCGGAGCGCATCCGCGGCCACAGTATTCCGGAGGCCATCGAGGCCATCCTGATCAATGGCAGCCGGGTCGAGCCGAAAGTAGCCATTCTCAAGCCGCTCTCTTCCGCGACATCCATCGGCACCGGCGGACCGTTCGGCGCCGAAGGCCCTATTATTAATGACCGGCGGGGCAGTCGGCTCGACGATTGCCCAGCTATTCCATTTGACCAGCAACGAGCGCAAGACGCTGCTGGTGGCGGGCGCCGCGGCCGGGCTGACCATTGATTTGCCCACAAGATTCGCATAGTCCGAGCGTCGCATTTGCCGTACGCTGTCCATACCGATGAACGAAACAGCACAGCAGTACACGCAGCCGATAACAGCCTACGTCGAAGGTAAGCAACCTTTGTCGGTTCAGGCGGCCACAGCAAAGAAACTCGAGCGGATAATCAAGGGCCTGCCCAAGGCCAAACTGCGCAAGCGTCCCGCTCCTGACAAATGGTCGGTCAATGAGATCCTCGCACATCTCGCCGATGCGGAAATCGTTGTCAGTTTTCGCATAAGATTCTGGGCGCGCCGGGGGCTCCCATTGCAGCCGTCGATCAGAATTCGTGGGTGACGAGCGGGCATTATGAGAAGCGCGATCCCCGCAAATCGGTCGATCAGTTTCGCGTGGTCCGCGAAGCCAATCTCGCCTTTGCTCAAATCGCTGACACCCCAGCAGTGGAAGCATTATGGGATGCATTCCGAGCGTGGGCAAGAAACGATCGACCAGATTGTCCGCATGTATGCCGGGCATGATATAAATCACCTGAGGCAGATTGAGCGGATATTGTCAGCGGAAGCGAAGTAGCGCCTTCTGTCTCCGGTCTCCTGACTCCTTTATTTAGTGGTCTCCTCATCTCTTGTCCCAGAACACCGTGCACTCTCCGGCAGCGGCGCTTTTTGCGTACAGTTTTGCATAGCCGCGCTCTTTGACGTCATCCTCATCCGCGCAGGTCTCCAGCGTGCTGAACGCTCCCGCCTTTACCTGCCGGTCCAACTCGGCTTGCGGCAGGAGGTGCAGCAACGCCAGCTGCGTCGGAGGGAAGTTGAATTTGTGCGAATTCTCCATCTCCATGCCCGAGGGTGGGTCATGCCGGGTAAGGAAATAGATGGCTTCGTCGGCGAATAGTCTCTGCCGTGGGGTCGTGACTTCGTTGACCTTCTTTGCGGTCTTCTCCATATCGGGCCAGACCATGTTGTCGCGCTCCTCATATAGCGACTTCGCTAATCCAAAGGAAAGCAGAAGCGTCAGCACCAGGACCGGCTGCCAGGGCCGGTCCGACTTGTAGAGGCTCGACCCGGCGGCGTAGATGCCTGCCACCGCCAGAATGGCGAGAAAGGGCACGGCAAAAACGTAATAGCGCGCGAAGGTCGGAAGCACACTGGAGATGTACGCTCCCAATGCCACGGATAACCAGGCGCACAGGTAGAACTCGGCTTTGCGCTGCGCCTCCCACCCGCTTCGGAAGTAAATGAACAGCAGCCCGCCCGCCGCAAGCAGGAGGAGAAGCAGGGCCGGCCCGCAATCGATCCAGGTGGCGAACACTTCGAAATTGTGCCCGAGCGCGCCTGGCCAGTCCAACTGTCTGTAGAGCAAGTTGTACTGGACGACGCCGAACCACACCTGGCGCGGCCCTTGTGCAAACAGCCAGAGCACCGGAGTGAAGGCGGCCGCTTCCCCCAAAACGAAAGCCGCAAACTTGGCCCGGCGGAGTCCGGCCCGGTTGTACACCAGAATCCAGAGCAGCAGTGCGGCGCTGGCGGGCGCGCTCAGCAGCGAAGATGCCGCGGCTGCCCCACATCCGAGGCCGGCCAGTCCCGCCCAAGCCACGGTGTGGCGTTCCACGGACCGAACGGCGAAGCCAAAGGCGGCGACAATCGCAAAGAGGCAAAGCCCGTAGGCTTGGGAGATACCGCCGTATCTGACGACGAGAATGTTCAGGCCCACCAGCAAACCCGCCATCAGGGCGCCCGGCAGACGCCAGCGAGCCACGGGAAAGCGCGAGAACACGAAGCCGGCCGTCAATATGACAGCCCCCGCGGAACAGAGTGCGGAGAGGGCATGCGGCACGCGCCAGCTCTCGCCGAAAACGGCCATCCCACCCGCGCTCAAGTAGGCGTTCAGCGGCGTCTGCGAGAAGACGAAATCGATGTACGGCCTCTTGCCGTGCTTGATCAGTTGCGCCGTCAGAATATGGAAGCCCTCATCCCAGGCGAAAGCCATTGTCTGAGAATAAACGACCAGGCCGGCGGTGAGGAGCGCGAGGGTGGAAAAGAGGAGAACGGCCGATGGGCGGCGGCTGACGGATTCCATACCCGATGATGGTATCGCGACTCGACGGCCCTTGGGCGTCGCTTGCTAATGGGCGAACAAAAAGCGAAAATAGTGAGGTGCCCAAGTTGATTGGTATCGCCAGGATGGCCGCCCAGAGCGAACTGCTGGAGGCCAAGTCCGAAGTGCGATACTTCGAGATCGCCGCGCGCAGCGTTCTCAACCGCACCACGCCCAACATGCCGTTCCAGTGGACCATCAACCCCTATCGGGGGTGCGAGTTCGGCTGCAAATACTGCTACGCGCGTTATACCCACGAGTTCATGGGCATGGAGGATGGACGCGAGTTCGAATCCCGCATCTACGCGAAAGCCGCCGCGCCGGAGATCCTCCGCCGGGAGTTGCGTGGGACTCCTCGGGGCGATGGCATTGCCATCGGTACGGCCACCGATCCTTACCAGCCGGCCGAGCGCCGCTTCGGCCGCACGCGGGCGCTGCTGGAAGTCTTCGCCCAGGAGAAAGGCCGCCGGGTCTCGATCACCACCAAGTCGGACCTGGTGGCGCGCGACCTGGATCTGCTGCGCGAAGTGGCGCGCCGCAACGTATTGTCGATCAACCTCACCATCACCACGCTCCACCGGCGCCTGGCGCGCCTGATGGAGCCGCGCGCGCCGCGGCCCGATCTGCGCTTGGCGGCGGTCCGTGCGCTGTCGGAGGCCGGGCTATCGGTGGGCGTGTATCCGAATCCCATTTTGCCCATGATCACGGACTCCGAGGAGGCCCTGGACGCCCTGGCCTCCGCCGCGCGCCAGGCCGGCGCCCAATATTTCGGGGGCGGCCCCTTGTTCCTGATGTCTTCCGCCAAAAAGATCTTTTTCCCTTTTTTGGACGAGCGCTTTCCGAGGCTAGCGCGGCCGTACCGGAAGCTCTACGCCGGCGGAGCATACCTTGGCGGCGAGTACAAGGCACAATTGCGCGAGCGCGTGTCGCGCATACGCGAGCGGCACGGCCTCGGCTCCGCGCCCATCGAATATCGGCCCGAGCTGTGGGAAGGCGAAGAGCAGGGCACACTATTTCCGCCTACCGAGCCGTGACCGTCAGCGGTTTCCCCCCTCAAGGTAAAATCAGCGACGAAGCGCTAGCAACGGCCGCGGCATCGTCCTCTACACCGAAGAAGCTCCGCAGAAAATCGAGAAAAGCCCTGCCGCGCGGGCGTCCGTTATGGCGGTCCAATTCCAGCCGCTGCAGGAATACCAGGGTGGTCAGCACGTCGGCGTCGCGCGAACGCGGCGTCCCCGGCCGCTCGGTCTCGTGCCCGCGATACTCCTCGAGAGCGGTCTGGGTGTACCGCCTGATCCTGTTGGCCAGCGGGTTGTCCGGCCGCGTCTCGTAGTAGACGCCGCTCTGCAGAGTGCGGTAGGTGCGGATCAGGGCGTCGAGCGCCTCGCGTACGTCCAGGTCGACGGCGCCGGTGGTATCGAAGGCCGCCTGCATCAGGCCGCGGGCCGTGGCCACCAGCAGCGGTTCGTGATCGCGCAGGAAGTCTTCCGAGACGCGGATATCCTGGTTCGGAAACCCATCCGCGTTGACTTGCGCCGAGCGCTCATGCTTGCGCGCCTCCTGCAGATACGCACAGTCCCACGGGCAATCCACGGTGACTTCGCGCTCAGTGCCGCAGCAGATCGTGCAGATATCCCCGCGCACCCCGGGACAAAATCGGCGAGGTTTGCGAATGTGGCATATCGCGCAGGCCATTCCCTTAGTATAAAGGTATGGACACGCGCCCTACGAATCGCAGCCATCTATTTATCAAGGTGGAAATCGAGCACGACGAGCAGGATCGGCCGGAACGGCTGGGCGACGAAATCTGCCGCAAACTGATGAAGATCTACGGCGTGCGCTCGGCGGAGCTTTCGAGCCTCAAGCCGGCGGAGGAATAGGCCGGCACGGGCGGCGGAGTCACGGCCGGTCGCTGACGATCGGAAGCGCGCGGACTAGGAATCCTCTGAGCTTTGACTAACGACGAACTCGTCCAACTCGCGCACGAGTTTATCCAGCGGGCGCGTCACCGGTAATACCGCCCAGCCTACGGATGCCAGAATCGTCGCCATCCGCTCGCCAACTGCGACCTGATATTCGGGCATATCGGCAATCAGCCCTCCGATTTCGTGCCGGATTCGATCGAAGGATACATTCCTGGTGATGATGGCCATCAGCGCCGGTCCACTCCAGCGGTAGGGTCCGAGCTCCAGACTCGCACCCGACTGCAGATATGTCGATAATTTTGCCAGCAGGCTATCACCCACCCCGTGCCCGAACCGCGCATTCACCTGCTTCAGCCGCTTCAGCGTGAGAACGACGGCCACAGCGGCGACGCCGCTATCCGCAATTTTCGACAGCGCCGCTTCGGCTTCCGCCCGCGCCGGCAAGCCGGTTACCGCATCGGATACCGCTCGGCGCTGCGCCCTGCCGCATTCGGAGTTGTTTCTATGTTCCTCGATGTCGGCGGCCATGTCATTCAGGCAGTCGCACAGGTGCTTCTTCACCAGCCGCAGGTCATCCATTCTTTCAGCAGAGGAAAGCTGCGATTGAATCGCGCGCAGTCGCGCCAGAGAAGCTTCGCTGGCCGACACCATGGTTGTGATCGCGTTGCTGAGCGTAGAAGTTATGGATTGCAATTCGGTGAATTGCGCGCGGAGTCTTCCGGCAGTCCGCCGGCTATACTCCTCCAGGGCCTTGATGGCCCTGCCAACCAGAACGAACATCCAGGGGATCGCTATGTTGGGGAAGAGTCCCCGTTGGACACCGGACAACTCCGCCTGGAAACACTCGTAATCCGCGTGGTTGTGTTCAAGCGTATGCAGTTCGATGCCCTGCAGCATCAGGCTGAGGGCCCTTACGTACGATGCGTCCTCGGCGCAGGCATGAGCTCTGAGGAATCTGCCAAGAGAGATCAAGGGTACTCCATCGCCCGAACTCGAGCGTCATATCTCTTTGATCGGCATAGTGGAGATAGACTTTAGCTCGCCGGTCGCAGGCCGGCCAAGGCCATAATGGATTTCATGACGCATCTGATGACACTATGGCCGCTGCTGTTGCTCCCCGCCGCCGCGAGCGCCCCTGACACCATCGTCTTCGACACGGACTGCGGCTTCTTCGGCGATGACGGTTCCGCGCTGGCCATGGTTCTGCGCAGTCCGGAGAAAGTGCGTGTGGCTGGTATCACGGTGGTCTCCGGAAACGTATGGGCGGCGGAGAGCGCTCGATACTTAAGCGAGATTCTCGGCCTGCTCGGCCACCCCGAGATGCAGCCTCGTATCGGCGCTCAAATGCCGCTGCTGCATTCGCCCACGATGGCCGCGCTCGAAGGGCCGCTCGAGTTCCAGGGCGCTTTCAGCAGTCCGGCCAAAATAGCTCCGCCCACAGCGGCCGCGGCGCTCGATCTCTTGACTGACGCCATCACCCGGCATCCCGGCCAGGTCACTATCCTGGCCCTGGGCCCCATGACCAACGTGGCTATGCTGCTGCGTCTGCATCCGGACCTGGAAGACCGCATCCGGCTGGTGTTCATGGGCGGCAACGTGCACGTGCCCGGCAATGCATCGGCCGCCGCGGAATTCAACTTCTGGTTCGATCCCGAGGCGGCCCAGGCAGTGTTACGCTCGCGTATTCCCGAGAAGGTTATGTTCCCGCTCGATATCTGCAATCGCGCCGTGGTGACTAAAGCGCACTTCGACGAGATTGTCGCGGCGCACACGCCGGTTACGGAACGTTATGGGAAGGACTACGGCTTGCGCTACCCGGGCTTCCTGACCAAGCCCGACGCCAAAGCATTTCTTTGGGACGAACTGGCGGCCGCCTGGCTGCTCGATACCGGTTTCGTGACCAAATCCGAGACCGCCTGGCTGGACGTCGATACGCGCTTCGGCAAAACCTACGGCGCAACGATCCCGCTCGACCGCAAGCTGGCCTCCGATGCGACGCCGGTACGAGTCATGCTGGACCTGGATTTCGCGCGCGTGTGGGCGCTCGAAAAACGGCTGCTGACGGCCCGCTAGCCCGCGCGATGGGGCCGCATAGCGCGCGCGATCAGCCCAAGCCCCCCGGCCAACAGCGCCAGCATGAAAAGCGTATTAAACAGGCTGGTGGGCCGAAAATAGATGTGCAGGTTGGCAATCACGCCCGCAAAGATGAACAGCGCGCCGGCCAAAGTAAGCAGCCAGCCGAACACGCTGCGCCCCTTCCAGAACAGCAGGCCGACGCCGATCATCATCGGCAGCAGCGTAATCCCGAAAGTGCTCGTGCCGTAGAAGCTCCAGTAGGAGCTGGCCACGGTTACCTGATTGCACAGTAGGTAGCCACCCACCGAGGCCATGGCGAAGCCGAGCAGGAAGTCGCCTAAGCCGCCGGCCGTCCCGCCCACATCGCTGAAACGACGGTCTGCCATAAGCTGAGAATATCAGACCGCCGGATGCGGCCCCGGTTGCCAGCCCAACCAAATTGTGAGAATGTCTGCCTATGCCCAACGTAGACGGCGCCCGGCCCGACGAAAAAGAAACCGGCCGGGTGGAAGCATTCAGTGACGGTGTCTTCGGAATTGCTATGACGCTGCTCGTGCTCGATATCAAAGTGCCGCGCGCCTCCGAGCTTGTGGGATCCGCGACTCTGCACCGGATGCTGGTGCGCGAATGGCCTGTCTTCGTGGCTTACGTCCTCAGCTTCGCGACCGTGCTGATCATGTGGACCAACCACCATCGGCTCTTCCGCCTGATTCGGCGCAGCACTCACACATTTCTGATACTCAACGGCCTGTTGCTGATGTTCATAACGCTGGTTCCGTTTCCCACCGCCCTGCTGGCCGAGCACATTGCGCAGCCCGGAGCCGCCACGGCAGCTGCGGTCTACTGCGGCACCTTCATTTTGATCGCCGTCCTGTTCAACGTGCTGTGGCATTACGCCGCGCACGAGGGCCGCCTGCTGGCCCCCGGACACGACCGCGCGGCGGCGGCGTCCATCACGCGCCAGTACCGGTTCGGGCCGCTGTTGTACCTGGCCGCATTCCTGCTGGCGTTCGTCAGCGTACCGGCGAGTGTTGGACTTTGCGCATTGCTGGCCGTCTTTTTCGCTCTGCCGACTGGCGCCGGCGGCTGAGTCCCGTTCGCGGGTCTGGTCGTTTATAAACATATTGACTGACCACCAGTCATATGCTAAAGTTAAAGCTGTCATGAGTAAACAGAAGCGTATCCTGGTCTATTTAGCCAATGGTGTTCAGGGCGGCGCCGTAGCCAGACAAGCAGTCAGTCGTGGACACGTCGTTCGCGCCCTGGTGCGTGATCCCGGCAAGAGCGATCGTCTAACAAAGCTGGGCGTGGAAGTCATGGCGGGTGACTTACAGAGCGGAGCAGGCCTCCAGGAAGCTCATCATGGGATCGACTATGTCGTGCTGCAAATGCCGCTCGGCGTTCCTGCTCAAATGGGACCGCTGATCGACAACGCGATCAGCGCCATCAAAATGAGCGGCGTTAAGGGTGTCATCGTAAAAATGGGAAGCGGAAAGCCGGCGATCCCGGCCGACGTGCCCGCCTTTGTTCTGAATCGGATCATTGAGGAAAAAATGCGAGAATCGAGAATTCCGTTCTCGATAGTCCGTCCCACGATGTATCTGGATAACTTCCTCAGGCCTGACATACGCGAGGGGATCCGCAATGACGGCGTGATGGTCTACTCTCTGCCCACTCGTCAGAAGATCGCCTGGACCTCCACGGATGACGCTGCCAAGGCCGCGCTGACTCTGTTGGAAAATGAGATATTCGGTGGCGAGTTCATTGTCTCCGGGGCGGACGCCGTCGACGGAGAAGGACTGGCCTTGGCCTTTTCCAAAGCGCTGAAGCGAGACATTCGATTTCAAAGCCTGCCATTGGAGCCGCTTGACCATAGCGTGGATTTAGTGACGGGAGCCGGGATGCGAAGACGCTTGGCCATGGCGACACTTCAGTTCATCGAACGTCATCCCGACGAGGCGAGTGAGTTTCTATCTCGCCCCTTTAGCCCGTCTCCACAACTGCGAGATTTCCACCCGGCCTCCATAGAAACCTGGGTAACTGAACACAGTCTGTCATTCGTCTAACCTCTCACATGACTCTCCGCCGTCCAAGGACTAAGCCGCCCGAAGAACGGCGCGATGAGCTGATGAACGCCGCCCAGCGTCTTTTCCTTGAGCAAGGCGTGGGGCCGACCTCGATCGAGCAGATCACCGACGGCGCCGATGTCGCCAAGGGCACCTTCTATCTTCATTTTGCGTCCAAGGACGATGTTCTCCTGGCGTTGCGTGAACGCTTCATCCGCGAGTTTTTGAACGGCATCAAAATGGCGATCGCCAGGCGGCCCGACCAGGATTGGAAAGGAAAGCTTGCCGCATGGGCCAAGGCCGGAATTGCCGGCTACCTCGACGCGGCCGCGCTCCACGATATCGTCTTTCACGAGTATCAGCCTCCCTCGCCGAAGGACCACAGTGACAACGTCGTCATTGTTTACCTTGCCGGGCTGCTCGAAGCCGGCGCCGCGGCCGGCGCATGGTCTGTCGATGATCCTCGCTTCACTGCCACCTTTCTGTTCCACGGGCTGCACGGAGTCGTCCATGACGCCCTGGCCAAGAGGAAGCCTGTCGCCCGGAGCCCGCTGGTTGCGAAACTGCAACAGGCATGTTTCAGAGCGGTCGGACTGAGAACGGTGCATTACAATTGAAGTCCGGAGCTCCCATATGCCCGCAGACAAGGCCGATGTCCTGCTGGTCACTGTCACCAAGGTCGAGAGCCAAGCCGTCCTCACAGTCTTCGAGGCGCCCGCCGGCCAAAAAGCGCGTCCCGTAGGAATCGACCGGCGCACCTATTTCGACCTCGGCGTCTTGAACGGCGCGCGAGTGTATCTGACGCAATCGGAAATGGGTGCGGGCGGCTTGGACGGCGCCATACAGACCGTGCAGAAAGGCATCGACGCGCTTGCGCCCGCCGCAGTCATCATGCTCGGAATTGCCTTCGGAGTCGACCCGGAGTGGCAACACATCGGCGACATCCTGATATCCGAAGACCTCCGCTGCTACGACCTGCAACGCGTCGGATCGCGCGATGGCCGTCGCCGGCCGCAAATCATCCCGCGCGGCGCCCGTCCGCACGCTTCTGCCTGGCTGCTTAACCTTCTTAAGAGCGCTGACCTGTGGTGGGAGGGCGCGAAGGTACACTGTGGCGTGGTGCTCACCGGTGAAAAGCTCGTGGACAATATCGATTTCCGCGAGCAACTACGCGTCTTCGAGCCCGAGGCCATCGGCGGCGAAATGGAAGGCGCGGGCCTCTATGTCGCTTGCCAGGATAAGAAGGTCGACTGGATTCTGGTGAAAGCCATTTGCGATTGGGCCGACGGAAAAAAGGAACAGGATAGAAGCGCTCGCCAACAGACCGCCGCCACCAACGCCGCCAGGTTTGTTCTGCACGCGCTCCAGTTCGCCCCGTTCGGCCACACTGACGTGGTGGAAACGGCAATCCATTCCTCCCTTCCAACCCAGCCCTTCTTCTTCGGCCGGGAGCCCGAGCTGGCCAGCATCGCCGAAGCCATCCTGCCGGAATCCCGCACCTGGGGCGTGCTGATCGATGGCCCTGGAGGAATCGGCAAAACCGCGTTAGCCGTGCGCGCCGGTCACCTCGCTCCGGCGGTGCATTACCCGCGCAAGGTCTTCCTCTCCGCCAAAGTCCGCGAGCTGACTCCGGTGGGCGAACAGCGTTTGGAAGACTTCATGCTTCCCAGATACCTGGAGCTTCTCTCAGAGCTGGCCCGTGAGCTCGGCGACGAGAATATCGCCCGAGCGCCTGAGAATGAGCGCGCCAACTCCGTACGCCGGGTTCTGGCCGATGAGCGCGCCCTGCTGGTCATCGACAACATCGAGACGTTCCCCGAGGCGGAGCGTGTACGGCTGTACCAATTCCTGAGCCGCCTGCCCCCGGGTTGCAAGGCGATTGTCACCAGCCGCCGCCGCACCGATGTCGATGCGCGCATCATCCGCCTGGACCGGTTAGAGCTAAAGGATGCCATGGCCCTGGTGGTTGAGATCGCGAAGACCAATCGTCACTTAGCCGCCGCCACCGAACCGGAGCGGCAAATGCTGTACGAGGTCACTGGGGGTAACCCCCAGCTCCTTCGGTGGACGATCGGACAGTTGGGCAGATCCGGCAGCCAATGCCGGACGGTGGCCGAGGCCTGCGCCTATCTAAATAACGCGCCGCGCGAAAACGACCCGCTCGAATACATCTTCGGCGACTTGCTTGACACATTCACCGCCACTGAAACGGCAGTCCTGGCGGCACTGACGCATTTTACAGGCCCCGCGCCCGTACGGTGGATAGCCGACATGGCCAGCCTTGGTGAACGGCAGGCGCAGACTGCCCTCGAAGACCTCACTAATCGCGCGTTGCTGGCGGAAGATCCAGCCGGACAGACATTTCATTTGCCCCCGCTTGCGTCGAAATTTTTGCGCGACAAGAGACCGGAGGCCGTGGCGCAGACCGGCGACCGGCTGGCCGATCGTGCTTACGCTCTCGCGCTGGAGAACGGTTACGACAAGTACGATCGATTCCCGGTGCTGGAAGCAGAGTGGCCGGCACTGGCTGCCGCGCTGCCTCGTCTCGTGGAGGGCGAGAACACACGCCTGCAGAAGACGTGCGCAGCGTTGAGATCCTTTCTAGATTTTTCCGGTCGCTGGGATGAATGGTTGTCGTTGGAAGTGCAGGCAGAAGGGAAGGCCTTGGCGGCAAATGATTTCTGTAGCGCGGGCTGGCGTGCATATGGTACAGGGTGGGTTTCTCATTTGCGCGGCCAGCCGACTGAAGTGCTGGATTCCGCAGCCCGCGCCGAGGCGCATTGGAAAAGGGCAAAAGCCGGGCCGCGTGGGGAGGCTTCGGCCATTCGGCTTCGCGGCATGGCGTTCGCGTTGGAGAAGAACTATTCCGCCGCCAGGGCAGCGTACCAACAGAGCCTAAAGCTCTTCCTCCCCGTCAATCCAGAAGGCGAAGACGTGGCCAAGGTCCTGAACGACTTGGCAAGCGTTGAGACCCTCAGCCTCGACTATGCAGCAGCCGAACGCGATTACCGCGAAGTCCTGAGGATCGCAACCAAGATCGGATACCGCGAGGGTGCGGCATATTGTACCGGCAACCTGTCCTTGCTCGCACTGAATCGCCGCGACTGGCCAGCGGCCGAAACGTTGGCGCGCGAGGCGCTTTCGCTCGACGAGGGCGTTGGTCGGCAGGAGCTAATTGCTCTCGACTGCAACCGCCTGGCCTGGGCCCTCGCTGGGCAAGGCCGCTCGGCCGAAGGCCTTCCGTATGCCAGGCGGGCCGTGGAGATTTTTATGAAACTGCGGAAGCCAGACGGCCTCGCCGCCGCGCAGGCCACCCTGAAAGAATGTGAATCCGCCTGATTAAGGACTGACTAGCACACCAACCCCAAAAAACCTGGGAAACTATAAAATCTTTACGATATAGTGTCTTAGACAGCCTACAAAGAGACTGCGGTGATCACTACCCTAAGTGTCGCCCTCTTCACGGATTGCTTTCGCGAAGAGAACCTGGGACCGGGTCCCAAATCGGCGTAATCACAAGCGATCGGGTAACGTCATAGGGCACAATGGGCATCCTCCCATATCTGCTGTTCTCGATTAACTTGCTGGCAATCCGGCAAGTACCGGCCGGCACGCCTCTCCATATCCGGCTGACCACCACCGTGGGCTCTTACGCAAGCAAAGTGGGTACGCCGGTCAGCGCTCTTCTGATTGCGCCCGTGATGCTGGATGGCAAAATCGTATTGCCAGTCGGAAGCATTGTATCGGGAAGAGTCAAGATGGTCGCGCGGGTGGGCTTTGGAATCCGCCACGAAACCGCCGCGCTCGGTTTGGAATTCAACCAGGTGACTCCGCCGCATGGCGCTCTCATTCCCGTTTCCGCGCAAGTGGAGGAGGTGGATAATGCCCACGAGCACGTGACTCGTGACGGCCGGATCCAGGGCCTCCGGGCCACCGATAGCGCTACTTATAGAATTAGCGGCTACGTCAGAGCGGTGCTTCTTCACTGCGAGCTGCACGCCGCGCTCGCGGTGTGGTTGATCAAATCGCTGGCCGTAAAGGTTCCCGAGCCCGAGATCTATTTCCCAGCCGGTTCCGAGCTCACCCTGACTCTGAGCGCACCCCTGCTTGCGAGCCCGTCCATCGACGAAGACCCCCTCGCCCCCGAACTGACGGATAGTGAGCGCGAGGAATTACACCGCATGGTAGCGGCAATGCCCGATCGGACCTCCGCCCAGGGCCGCCCATCCGATCTCACCAATGTGCTGCTGGTCGGCTCTCACGATCAGATCGCCGCGGCTTTCACTGCGGCCGGCTGGGACGAAGCCAGCCCGGAATCCTTTAGCCGCCGTGTCCGGTGGCTCCGGGCGGTCGGCGACAGAGAGGCATTCGGCTCCGCGCCCATGTCGCCTCTGTTGCTCAACGGCGCCGAGCCGGATATGTCCTGGGAAAAAGGCTTCAACGACGTGTCCAAGCGTCACCATATTCGGCTATGGAAGCAGCCCGGCACGTGGCACGGTCAGGAGCTCTGGGACGGAGCCGCCACCCGCGACATCAGTTTCGCATATCTACGTCCCGGCCGGCCCTTTACCCATGAAATCGCCACGGATGTGGACCTGGAGCGCGATAAAATCGCCTATGATCTGGCCTTCACGTCCTGTGGAAGCATACTGGACTGGGCGCAGCGGCCGGAGGTTCCGCGTGCGACGCAGAATGCCACCGGCGATGCCATGACCACGGATACGGGCGTGGTGGCGGTCCGGCTCAATGACTGTAGTACGCCGCGGCTATCGAACGAAACCGTGGACACTGCGCCGGTTCCGATGCACGCCGGTAAACTGCAGCGCTTCGCGCGCCGGGAGATCCTGAGTGCGCGTAGCGATCTGCTCCGCCACAACTGGTATTGGCGCGGCTACGAGACCGTGCGGTATATCATTAGTTCGGCTCGCCGGCACCAGCGACCCGGTACGGTGCTGAGCGCGGTTTTCGCCAGTCTTCGCGGCTTCAGTTTCCCGGAACCCGAAATCGACGTTGCGCCGAAATCGGTGCACAATCTTGCACAATCCGCCCCCGGTTCGCCCATTACGAACTGAACCCGATTTCGTCCGTATCGCCATAAACACAAACGGGTTACGTAGTCCCCATGTCCCCGCATCCCCGCGTCTCCGCGTCCCCGTGTCTCCGCGTCCCCTCCCATTGTGGTAAATCAATAGTGTTGACCCCCACCGAGGGCAGTGCCCCCATGATCGAGGCCGCCGGCCTCAGCAAGTTCTACGGAGACTTCGCCGCCATACGCGACGTCAGCTTCTCCGTGCCTCAAGGACAGGTGGCCGCCTTCCTCGGCCCGAATGGCGCAGGTAAGTCCACTACCATGAAGATCCTCACCGGCTATCTTGCCCCCAGCGCGGGCGCCGCGCGCATCGCCGGCCTGGATGTCCACAACCACCGTATCGCCGCCGCCGAGCGCCTCGGCTACCTGCCCGAAAACGGCCCGCTTTACCCCGACATGACGCCCCTCGGCCTGCTCAAATTTTTCGGCCGGGCGCGCGGCCTCGCGGGTGTACGCCTCCAGCAGCGCCTCGAAGCCGTCATCGCCCGCTGCGCCCTCGCAGCCGTCATTGAGAAGCCCATCCATAAGCTCTCGAAGGGCTACCGACAGCGCGTCGGCATGGCCCAGGTGCTGCTCCACGAGCCCGATGTTTTAATTATGGACGAGCCCACCAGCGGCCTCGATCCCAACCAGACGCGCGAGGTCCGCCACACCATACGCGAGCTCGGCCGCAGCAAGACCATTCTGCTCTCCACCCACATTCTGCAGGAAGTCGAGGCCATGGCCGGCCGCGTCATCTTCATCCATCGTGGCCGCGTAGTCTTCGACGGCACGCCCGCCGAAATGCAAGCCGGCTACGCATCGCTCGACGACGCGTTCCAGGCTCTCACCGGAGGCCTCCTGCCGGAGGAAGGGCCATGCGCGCCCGCAAACGCGTAATCCGCGCCATCCTGCTGCGCGAACTGGCCTCCTACTTCGGCACGCCCACCGGCTACGTCTTCATCACTCTGTTCGTCTTTCTCAGCGCCATGGCCGCCTTCTGGCAGGAGCGCTTTTTCTCCACCAACCTCGCCAATCTCGATCAGCTCAACCGCTTCTTCCCGTATCTCCTCATCTTCCTGGTGCCCGCCATCACCATGGGCTTGTGGGCCGAAGAGAAGAGGCAAGGCACCGAAGAATTGCTGCTCACCCTCCCGGCCGCCGACTTTCAAATCGTGCTGGGTAAGTATCTAGCGGCGCTGGCCATTTACACGGTGGCGCTGTTATTTTCGCTCAGTCACGTAGTGGTGCTGTGCTGGCTGGGTAGCCCCGATCCCGGCCTGATAAGTTCCACTTACCTGGGCTATTGGCTCATGGGCGCGGCCCTGCTCACGCTCGGCATGCTGGCTTCCGCCCTTACCGCCAACCTGACTGTCGCTTTCATCCTGGGCGCGCTGTTCTGCTCCGTTCCCGTCTTCCTGGATTACGCCGGCGCCATCGTCAGCGGCGCGCCCCAGCGGCTGGCCGAAAAGCTATCCGTGGTGGAACAGTTCCGCGATCTCTCGAACGGCGTCATCACCCTCGGACCGCTGGTCTATTTCGTCTCATTCACGCTGGCTGTCCTTTATCTAAATGTCATCTTACTCGGGCAGCGCCGCTGGCTCACCGGCCCGAGATCTCCCTGGATGCTCGGCCACGTGCTTGCACGCGCCCTGGCGCTGGCCGTGATCGTCGTCAGCCTCACCCTGCTGGCCTCTACCTCACGTCTGCGCATCGATGCCACCTCCGAGCAGATCCATTCTCTCTCCCGCGAAACCAGGACTCTGCTGCATTCGCTCAACCCACGCCAACCGGTGTTCATACAGGCATACTTCAGCCCCGACGTGCCCCGCAGTTACGTGGAAGCCCGCGCCGGACTGGTCGCCATGTTGCGCGAATTTGAAGGCGCCGCCGGACAGGCCGTGCAAGCCAGGATCGTCGAGACCGTCAAGTATTCGCCCCAGGCCCGCGAGGCGCAGGAGCGCTACGGTATACGCCCCTTTCGCGTCCCGGCCGCCGAAGAAAGCGCCCGCGCGGTCAACGAGATTTTCCTGGGCCTGACCTTCACCTGCGGCTCCGAGGAGTTCGTCATCCCTTTCTTCGATCGCGGCCTGCCCGTCGAATATGAGCTGATGCGCTCCATCCGCGTCGTCTCGCGCGCTCGCCGCAAGAAGATCGGAATTCTGGACACGCCCGCCAAGCTGTTCGGCGGCCTCGATTTTCAGACTCGCGCCCAGGCTAACGAATGGTCCATCGTCTCCGAGCTGCGCAAACAATACGAAGTCGCGCAGGTATCGCCCGATGTGGATTATCCCGAAGACCTCGACGCGTTGATCGCGGCGCTGCCTTCCGCGCTCACGCAGCCGCAGGCCGACCGGCTCACCGCGTACGTGAAGCGCGGCAAGCCCGTTCTACTTCTGGTCGATCCCATGCCGGCCTTCGACCTCGATCTCGCTCCCACGCCCAAAACCAATCTCCATCCGCTCATGGATCTGTTGGGTGTCGCCTGGCAGCCCGACCGCATCGCCTGGGACAACTACAATCCGCATCCGCAGCTCAAGCGCCTCCCGAAAGAGGTAATCTTCGTAGGCAAAGGCTTCAACCAGCGGGACCCTGTGACTGCCGGCCTGCAGGAAGTCGTGCTGCTCTATCCCGGCATCCTCAAGAGCCAGGGCGGCGGCGTGCCCTTCGTCCCTCTGCTCAAGACCAGCGACGATTCCGGAACCGTCCGCTTCGAGGATCTCGTGCAGCAGTCGGCGTTCGGTGTCGCCGTCAACGAATCGCTTGCGCACCAGCCTGACGACGGCGGTCACATCTTAGCCGCCCGCATTCAAGGGAAGGGAAATGGGGGACCTGTCAACGCCATCCTGATTGCCGACGTCGATCTGATGGGCGAAGAGTTCTTCGACTTGCGCCGTAAGGGAGCCGAGAATTTGAACTTCGATAACGTCACCTTCCTGCTCAACTCCGTCGACCAACTGTCGGGTGATCCGTCGTTTATCGCCCTGCGCAAGCGCCGGCCCCGGCAGCGCACGCTCGAAGCCGTCGAGGCCCGCACACGCACCTACGAAGCCCAGCGGTTGCACGAAACTCAAATGGCCGAAGTCATGGCGGACCAGCGCCTCAAGGAAGCCCAGGCCCGCCTCGACCGCTCCGTGCGCGAAGTCGAGCAGCGCACCGATCTCGATGAGCAGACCAAGCAGGTGATGATCGCCAACCTGCAATCGGCCGAAAATCGCCGCCTCGAAGTGGCCCGCGCCAACATCGACGACGAGAAGCAGCGCCAGATCGAAGACAGCCGCGCCGAAATGGAGAACTCCATCCGCGGCATCCAGAACACCATCAAGCTGATGGCGGTGGCGCTGCCGCCCATTCCGGCGTTCGTGGTTTTCCTGATCGTCTCGGTGCGCCGCCTGCGCCGCGAGCGCATCGGCGTGCCCGTGGATCGGCTGGTCTCGAAGGACGCCGCATGACAGAGAGCTACAAGACAGCGGCGCTGGCGGTCGCCGCGCTGGTGCTCGCCATCTCGGCCGCCGTGGTCGAGCCCGAGAGCCGCGTCCCCGAGATCATGAGCGATCAGGGCCAGCCTTTCTATCCGCACTTCACCAATCCGCAGGCGCCGCGCACCATCGAAGTCGTCGATTACGATGAAGCCACCGCCACTGCCCAGGCGCTCAAAGTGCAGTTCCAGCAGGGCAAGTGGCTGATCGCGTCGCACTACAACTACCGCGTCGATATCGGCGACCGCCTGGCCAAGACCGCCGCGGCGCTGATGGACCTGAAGAAGGACATGGTGCGTTCGGATTCGCCGCTCGATCATTCTAAGTACGGCGTCGTCGATCCACTCGATGAAAAAGCCGGCGGCCTCACCGGGCGCGGCAAGCGCGTGACGCTGCGCGATGCGCGCGGCGATGTCCTGGCCGATTTCATATTGGGCAAGCCCGTCGACGGCAAGCCCGGATTTCGCTACGTCCGCGTGCCCGGTCAAAAGCGGACTTACGCGGTGAAGACCGCCGCGGATCCTTCAGCGCGCTTCGCCGATTGGGTCAATGCCGGTCTGTTGCGCATCGCCGCCGGCTCGATTCGCAAAGTAACCATCAACCGCTACAATCTCGATCCGGCCGCGGGCCGCCTTACCAACCAGGAGACCACCGTGCTCACTCAGGAGAACGGCCAGTGGAAAGCGGAAGGCGGCCAGAAGCTGAACCTGCCCGCCGTGCATGCCATGGCCGCCGCCCTGGACGGTTTGAAAATCGTGGATGTGCGGCCCAAGCCTCCCGGCCTGTCTGCCGATCTCCGCCGCGAGACCGTCGAGCTCTCGCTTGAAACCGCGCTGTCGCTGCGCCAGAAGGGCTACTTCATCACCCCCAATGGCCATGTATACTCGAGCGAAGGCGACCTGACTGTCGAGACCAATAACGGTCTGGTGTACTCGCTGCGTTTCGGAGAAGTGGCGGCCGGCGACACCCGGTCCGGCGCCCCCAGCGACAACCGCTATCTCTTCGTGATGGTGCATTCCGATGCCGCAAGTGGGGAGCGCGCCACCCACGAATTGAACGATCGCTTCGCCGACTGGTACTACGTAATCAGCGGCAAGGATTTCCAGGACCTCAGGCTGGGCCGGCCAGCTACTGAACCGCGACCGCCGTCGCCGCCGCAACCCCCGTCGCCGTAAACCGCCGTTACCGATTCGACGTAACCTGCGATGCCGCGGGAAGCTGCGTGACTTCCCATCCGCCTCCCAGGGCCTGGATAAGCTGAACCGCCGCTGTCATCTCACTTACGCGCAGAGTCACCAGGGTCTGCTGATCGCCTAACAGAGTAATCTGCGCAGTCATCACGTCGAGGTAGGGGTCGAGACCGGTCTGGTACCGCGCCGTGGCGATGTCGAGGTATCTTTGTGCGGCCTGTATCGCCGTCTCTTGACGGATAATCTGCTCCGAGAGTACGCGGAGAGTCGCAATGTAGTCTTCCACCTGTTGAAACGCAGTCAGCACGGTCTGCCTGTACGCGGCGACGTCGGCATTATAGGTCGCGGTGTACTGAGCTACCGTAGCTTTGCGCAGACCGGCGTCGAAGATCGTCTCGGAGGCCGATGCCCCAAGCGACCAGAAGAGTGCGGGCAACGAAAACAACTTGGAGATGTTGGACGACTGAAACCCCCCGCTTCCCGTCAGGCTCAGCGTCGGATAGTAAGCTGCCTTCTCCACTCCGATGAGGGCATTTGCCTGCGCCATGGTGCGCTCCGCCGCGGCGATATCCGGCCGCCGCTCGAGTAACTGCGAAGGAAGGCCGACGGGGATCGCGGGAAGCGGCGTACTCAGGCTCTTCACCGGCATCAAAAACGTTGAAGCGGCCTTACCGATCAGCGTGGCGATCGCATGCTCATACAGGGCGCGGTTCACAGCGATGCCGGTGGCCGCCGCTTCCGCGTTTTCGAGCGTCACCTCTGCCTGCGCGACGGCCTCATCATTGTCGATGCCAGTTTCATATAGAGCGCGCGTAAGGTCGAGCGATTTTCGATCGGCCTCGATGGTACGGTTAAAAAGATCCTGCAGTGCATCTTGACCGCGGAGTTCGAAGTAATACTCCGCGAGGGCGGCCTGCTCGGTGAGACGCTCGTTTTCGAGATCCGCGGAACTGACCTGCGCGGCGTACTGAAACTCGCGGACCGTGTTACGGATACGGCCCCATAGGTCCGGCGCCCACGATACGTCGACCGGCAGGGAAAAATCGTTGAAGGTGGTGCGTCGGCCCGTCGACGCAACCCCAGTCCCTATTTCCGTGCCTCCAGCCGCGGTACCCGCTGAGGTCCTGGTGTACGCGGGATTCGCCGTAACGGTGGGAAAGTAGCCCGCGCGAGCCTCACTCACCTGCGCACGGGCCGCCATGAAGTTCTGGAAGTATTGCGCGATGTTCTGGTTATCGATGTTCAACTGATCTTCGAGTGGGTTGAGTTCGGGTTCGTTGAACATCTCCCACCATTTCCCCTTGAGTACCGCATCCTGAGGCTGCGCGGGCTGCCAGGTGCCCGGAGGCGCCGCGCTGTAAGCCGCGGGAGAGCTCTCCTTGAAAGCCGGCGGAGCGGGAGCGGCAGGCGCGACGTATTTGGGCCCGACGTTGCACCCGCTCAGGAGAGAGATGCAGATCGCCGCGGCACAGGCCGTGCCGTGCGCCGCGCTACACTTAATTGAACGGGGGGGCTTCGCGGTCATGGATCTGTCTCCTTAAACTGCGGCGTTGGGGGCTGGTCCGGCCCCGCGATTCGCGACGTCATGCTGCTCTCCCAGCATCCGTAGCCGCAACCGGTCGAACGCCAGATAAACGACGGGCGTTGTATAGAGCGTGAGCAACTGACTCAAGATCAGCCCTCCCACAATGGTGATGCCAAGCGGCCGGCGGAGCTCGTACCCCGTGCCCGTCCCCAGCGCAAGGGGCAGAGCGCCCAATAACGCAGCCATCGTCGTCATCAGGATCGGACGGAAGCGCAACATGCATGCTTCAAAAATCGCTTCGGTGGTGCTCTTTCCCTCCTGACGCTCTGCCTGAAGAGCAAAATCGATCATCATGATAGCGTTCTTCTTTACAATCCCGATTAGCAGCACAATGCCAATGATAGAAATGATGTTCAGATCCTGTTTAAAGAGCATTAGTGCGAGCATGGCGCCTACGCTGGCCGACGGAAGAGTAGAGATGATGGTCAGCGGATGCACCAGGCTTTCATACAAAATACCGAGAACGATGTACACTGCCAGCAGCGCCGTCAGAATCAGCACGGGCTCGGTACCCAGAGATTGCTGGTAGGCCAGCAGCGTGCCGGCAAAAAAGCCTTGTAACGTAGAAGGCGCGCCGAGCCGCTTTTGCATCTGGGTAATGCTGGCGGTGGCATCGCTCAAAGACACGTTAGGCGCCAGGTTAAATGACACGGTGACCGATGGGAATACGCCTGTATGGTTGATGGCCAGCGGTGTTGTGCCGGCTTGACCCGTGGCCACCGCCAGCAGAGGAATGTTTCTGCCGTTGGATGCAAGAAGGTAGATGTCCTTCAATCCTTCCGGGCTTTGCCAATACTGAGGAGCTACTTCCAGCACCACGTAGTACTGATTTAACTGAGTGTAGATGATGGACACTTCCGATTGGCCGAATGCGCTGTACAACGCCGAGTCCAGTGACTGTACAGTAAGTCCGAGCTTTGCCGCGGTAATGCGATCGTAGCTCATCAACTCGTCCAGACCGCCATTCTGCTGGTCTGCGCTTACGTCCTGCATACCGGGCAGGCGCTTCATCGCACTCAGTAGCGTTGGTCCCCACTTGGAAAGATCTTGCACATTGTCGGATTGGATGGTGTACTGGTACAGCGCATTACTGGACCGTCCGCCGATACGCAGATCCTGCGCCGCCTGGAGGAACGCGGAAGCCACCGGCAGACGGTTCAATTGGGGGCGCAGACGGTTGATGATTTGAGAGGCACTCCCCTTGCGAGCCCCCAGCGGTTTGAGCGCAACGTAGAGAGAGCCGGTGTTGGTGGCCCCATTGCCGCCGGTAAACGCAGTCACATTCGCGACGGCAGGATCGCTCTTGATCACGCCGCCGATCTGCTGAATGGCGTTGTCCATCGCCGGGAACGATGAATCCTGCGGCCCTTGTACTGCGCCGGAAAGCGCTCCCGTGTCCTCGACCGGGAAAAAGCCCTTGGGTATCTTGACAATCAGTAACCCATTGACCGCTATGGTAAGGAAGAGTACGACGAGCGTCGGAATAGGATTGTCCAGCACCCAACGCAGGCTGCCGCGATACAACCACAGCACCCCATCAAAAACCTTTTCGCTGGCCATGTAGAGGCGGCCGTGCCTTTGCTCGCGCTCGTTCCTCAACAGATAGGCGCACATCATTGGCGTGGTGGTCAGTGAGACGATCATTGACACAAAGATGGCCGTCGAGAGAGTGATGGCAAACTCACGGAAGAGACGGCCAACGATTCCGCCCATCAACAGAAGAGGGATAAAGACGGCAATGAGCGAAATACTGATAGTGAATACGGTGAAACCGATTTCCTCCGCCCCCTTCAATGCCGCGGCGAAGGGCTTCATGCCGTTTTCCAGATGGCGCGCGACGTTTTCCATCACCACGATGGCATCATCGACCACAAATCCCGTTGAAATGGTCATAGCCATCAGCGAGAGATTGTCGAGGCTATATCCCAACAGATACATCACTGCGAACGTGCCGATCAGCGAGACTGGCACAGCGACACCGGGAACCAGCGTGGCGCGGCCGTTGCGCAGGAAGACAAACACCACCACAATGACGAGGCCGATGGAAATGAGCAGCGTTCTCTCGACGTCGCCGACAGCGGCGCGGATAGTTGTGGTGCGGTCCAGAACGATGGTGGTATCCATGCCGAGCGGAATGGCTGCCTTAATAAACGGAAGTTGCGCGCGTATGCGGTCGACCGTGGCGATGATGTTCGCGCCGGGCTGGCGGAAGATAATGACCGTAACCGCGCGCTTGCCGTTCAAATAGCCGGCGGCGCGGATGTTTTGCACGGAGTCGGTCACCTGGGCGACATCGGACAGACGCACCGCCGCGCCATTGGTATAGCCGACCACCAGCGGCTTGTAGTCTTCGGCTAGCGAGATCTGGTCATTGGCCAGGATGTCCGCGGTCACCATGCCATCGGAGAGCTGGCCTTTGGCCTGGTCGGCGTTCTGCAGGCTCAGCACCGACTGCAAATTCGCAAGGGTAAGTCCATAGCTGGCCAATTGCGTGGGATTCGCGTCCACACGGACGGACGGCAGCGCGCCGCCTCCGACAGTGACCTGCCCTACGCCCTGTATCTGCGACAACTCCTGCTGTATGACGGTGGAGGCTTCGTCATACAACTTGGCGGGACCGTACTTGTCTGATGTAAGGCCGAGGATCATGATCGGCGCATCGGCGGGATTTACCTTGCGATAGCTCGGATTGGCCGGGAGGTTGGCGGGCAGATAGGTTCGCGCCGCATTGATGGCAGCTTCCACATCGCGCGCCGCGCCATCAATGTCACGGCTAAGGTCAAACTGAATGGTGACAGATGTGGTGCCTAGCGTGCTTGCGGAGGTCATCTCCGTCACACCTGCCATATGACCGAACTGACGCTCCAGGGGAGTGGCGACCGACGACGCCATAATTTCAGCGCTGGCTCCCGGCAGGCTGGCACTGACGGAAATAGTCGGAAAGTCGACCTCCGGCAGGGGCGCTACCGGCAGCACCTCATACGCAATCGCCCCGGCAAGGAAAACCGCCACTGTGAGCAGCGTGGTAGCTACCGGCCGGTGAATGAAGGGTGCGGAGATGTTCATGCCTGCCCCGCCGGTTCCGCGCCTCCGGTTTCCGGCCTGTTCGATTTGTGGGCAAAGCGCTGCGCCAAATTGTCAAAAAAGATGTAGATGACGGGCGTGGTGTAAAGCGTGAGCGCCTGGCTCAGCAGCAGTCCGCCCACCATGGCGATGCCCAGCGGCCTGCGCAACTCGGAGCCGAAACCCGTTCCGAGCGCCAGCGGAAGCCCCGCCAGCAGCGCCGCCATGGTGGTCATCATAATGGGGCGGAAGCGGAGTAGACACGCCTCGTAAATTGCATCGGTCGCGTTTTTCCCGTGCTTACGCTCGCCTTCCAGCGCGAAGTCGACCATCATAATGCCGTTCTTTTTCACGATGCCTATCAGCAGCACGATGCCGATGATCGCTACCACGCTTAAATCCTGGTGAAAAATAATCAACGCGAGGAAAGCGCCAACGCCCGCAGACGGTAGAGTGGACAGAATCGTAATCGGATGGATAAAGCTCTCGTACAACACACCCAGCACGATGTACACCGCGGTCAGCGCGGCAAGAATGAGCAGCGGCTCGTTGGCCAGCGAATTGGTAAACGATGCCGCAGTGCCTTGAAAACCTGCTTGCAGGCTGGGAGGCATATGCATGTCCTTTTGCACTTTGTCGACTGCCGCGATAGCGTTGCCAAGCGCGGCATTCTGCGCGAGATTGAACGACACTGTGATCGCCGGAAATTGACCCTGGTGGGTAATGGCGAGCGGCTCCGTGGTGTTCTCAAAGTGCGCGAAAGCGCTCAGCGGTACGGCATTGCTGGTGGCCGAACTGGTCGCACCCGCCGAGGTGGCTCCGCTGCTGGACGTCGCCGTGGAGGCACCTGGCGACAGCGCGTTCGCGGGAGGAGCAAGGGTATTCGCCGCCGGAGTGTACAGTGCCGAATTCGTCAGCGCATTTGAACCCGCGGAGGACGATCCGGAAGACGCAAAAGAGGAAGCGGCTCCCGCACCGGTTGCGCCGGAAGACGCATTGGACTGAATGTAAAGCTCGTTGAGCTTGTTGGGATCTTTCTGAAATTGCGGCTCACTCTCGAGAACCACATGGTACTGGTTCAGTTGGGTATACATCGTGCTGATCTGCCGCTGACCGAATGCGTCATACAGGGTGTTATCGATGGTGGAAGGCGCGATGCCCAGTCGCGACGCAGTGACCCGGTCGATCACCAGAGACACGGCCAGCCCTCCCGGCTGTTGATCGGTGGCCACATCTTCCAGTTCCGGCAACTGCTTCAGCCGTTTGATGAAACGGTTCGTCCAGTCAGTCAGCTCACTCGCATCGGGGTCTTCCAGTGCGTACTGGTATTGCGTGCGACTCACCCGGTCATCCACGGTAATGTCCTGCACGGGTTCCATAAAAAGCTGGATTCCCTCAACCTGGTTCACTCTTGAAGTGAGCCTGCGGATTAAGTCTGACGCACTGATCTTACGATCGCCGAGAGGCTTTAAATTGATCGACAGCCTGCCGCTGTTGGTGGTTGTATTAGTTCCATCCGCGCCGATAAACGACGAGACACTTTCCACCGCCGGGTCATCCAGAATTACCTTTGTAATCTCCAGTTGCTTCTTTGCCATGGCCTGGGAACTGATCGCCGGCGGCGCCTGCGATATGCCCTGGATGACGCCCGTATCCTGTATCGGGAAGAACCCTTTGGGGATCATGATGTAAAGGAAAACCGTAAGCAGCAAGGTAGCCACGGCGACCAACAGGGCAACCGTCTGGAATCGAAGGACAAACTTCAGTGTCCTGCCATAGAACGCGATCATCCGCTCGAATGCACGCTCCGAGGCTCTATAGATGCGCCCCTGCTGCTCTTTCGGCTCGTGCCTTAGGATTCGCGCGCTCATCATGGGCGTGAGCGTAAGGGAGACCACCGCCGAGACTATGATCGTGACGGCGAGTGTCACGGCAAACTCACGAAACAGGCGCCCCACCACATCGCCCATGAATAACAGCGGAATCAGCACGGCGATGAGTGACACGGTCAGCGAAAGAATGGTGAAGCCGATTTGCTCCGCGCCCTTGAGCGCCGCTTCCATGGGTGGATCGCCGGCTTCGATGTACCGCGAGATGTTCTCGATCATCACAATGGCATCGTCCACAACGAAACCGGTGGAGATGGTCAGCGCCATCAGCGATAAGTTGTCCAGGCTGTAGCCGAGGACATACATCGCCGCGAGCGTACCGACCAGTGATAGCGGCACCGCCACGCTCGGAATAATGGTGGCATAGAGACTCCGCAAGAAGAGGAAGATGACCAGCACGACGAGTCCCACGGTCAACATCAATTCGAACTCAACGTCGGAAACCGATGCTTTGATGGCGGTTGTAAGATCGGTAAGCGTGGTCACCTGAATGCCCGTAGGCAGGTTGGCCTCCATTTGCGGCAGTAGTCCTTTAATGCTCTTGACTACGCTGATGGTGTTGGCCCCGGGCTGACGTTGCACATTCAGAATGACCGCGGGAGTCTGATTCATCCAGGCGGCCTGATTATTGTTTTCTACGCCATTCACGATGCGTGCCACCTCGGGTAACATCACCGGCGCGCCGTTGCGGTATGCAACTACCACGCTCCGATAGTCGTCGCTGGTGACCAGCTGATCATTGGCATCGATCTGATAATCCTGGCGTGGACCGTCGAAGTTCCCTTTGGCGGCGTTCACGCTGGCATCTGTCAGCGCCGTGCGCAGGTCTTCCAGGTTGATGCCGTAGGATGCCAGAGCCGTCGGGTTGGCTTGAATGCGGACGGCCGGTTTTTGGCCGCCGCTTATGGTTACCAGACCGACCCCGTTGAGCTGCGAGATCTTAGGCGCAAGCCGTGTGTCTACCAGGTCTTCGACTTGAGAAAGCGGCATGGAATTTGAGGTAATGGCCAGAGTGAGCACAGGAGCGTCGGCTGGATTCGTCTTACTGTAGATCGGCGGCGCGGGCAGGACGGATGGCAGCAGACTCTGCGATGCGTTTATGGCGGACTGCACTTCTTCTTCGGCTACATCCATAGCCAGAGTGAGATTGAACTGCAGCACGATGACGGAAGTACCTCCGGAGCTGGTGGAGGTCATCTGGCTTAAGCCCTGCAATTCACCGAATTGACGCTCGAGGGGAGCCGTCACCGTCGTTGCCATCACGTCCGGACTTGCCCCGGGATAAAACGTGAGCACCTGAATGGTCGGATAATCCACTTCCGGCAGCGCGGAGACAGGCAGTTGTGTATAGCCAACCACACCGACCAGGAGAATCGCAGACATCAGTAAGGCCGTGGCTACCGGCCGCAAAATAAACGGACGAGATGGACTCACGGCGCGTTGCTCCCGCTCGTGCCGGCCGCGGCAGGCTTATTCGAAACCACGACCGCGGAGTTGTCCTGCAACTTATCGAAGCTGCTGTCAGCCACCACGTCTCCAGGATTGATGCCCGTAACCTGCGTTACGCCGCCGTTTGTAACTCCCGGTGTTATGCTGCGCATGTGAGCCGTGTTGTTCTGAATCAAATAGACAAACGATGCTTGCCCATTGTGCTGAATGGCCGACGATGGAATCAGCGTCACTCCTTGCAGCGTATTTACCAGCAGGCGCGTATTTACAAACTGGTTGGGGAATAGCGCATCATTCTTGTTGGCGAAGAGGGCTCTCCCTTTTACTGTCCCGGTGGTAGTGTCAATCTGGTTATCGATGGTCAACAGCGCGCCGGTTGCAATCTTCGTCTGCGCGGTGCGGTCGAACGCATCGACAGGGAGCTTAGCCTTCTTGTTCAAGCGAGCTTCAACCTGGCCCAGACTGTCTTCCGGTATGGTGAAAATGACGGTGATGGGCTCTAACTGCGTAATGACTGCGAGAGTCACGCTTCCGGCGGACTGTACCACGTTGCCCGGATCCACCAGGCGTAAACCCAAGCGTCCGGAAATCGGCGCCGTGATGTGGCAGAAGTCGACTTGAACCTGATCGTATTGTACCGTTCCCTGGTCGTTCTTTACCGTACCCTGGTCCTGGAGCACAAGCTTCTCCTGGTCATCCAGGATTTGCTTTGCAATGCCGTTGCGCGCCCACGCGGCACGATAGCGTTCAAGGTCCATCCGGGCTTGCGCAAGCACATTCTCGTCTCGCTCGAGCGCGCCTTGCGCCTGCAAAAGAGTCGCACGGTACGGACGCGAATCGATGTCAATCAGCGGATCGCCCTTACGTACCCGCTGACCCTCCTGATAGTGCACGGCTACGATTAGTCCGTCTACCTGACTGGTGATCGAATCGCTATAGACCGGTGTGACCGTGCCGATTGCGCTAAGGTAGACGCCGATGTTACCTTTTTGAGCCGTCGCGGTCGTAACCGTGATCTTCACCGGCGCGGGCGCGACTTTTTTCGCGTCCTCGTGGTGGCGTAAGATCAGCCACAGGGCAATCGCACAGACCAGTAAAAACAGACTCCATATGACCACCCGCCAAACCTTGCGCCGAGGTCGTGCAGGTGCCGCGATTTGATGGTCAGGGCCGATGGCTGAATGCGTGTTTATTTCATCTGTCAATCGGAATCTCCTTTTCAGCCCCGAGTCCCAAGAATAGTATTGCTCGTAAGCAACTTCGCTCTGTGACTCTAATGTATTTAAAGGCACCTCTCGGCCTTCCAGGCGCTCGAAAGTACAAACGGCTTAGCAATTGTGAGACCACTAAGCCGCCGCTCATTAGGCGATTCGGAAGGATCCTCACGTTCCGGAGGAACCAATCAATTTGGGACGGAAGAGTACGGTGTGTCAGGTATTGGCGCTTCGATCGCTGCGCGGCTGGTTAGCGTGGGGATGCCTTTTGCGCCAGTGAAACCGGATCGATCTTCAACCCTTCGCGCGCGACATCGCCAGGGTTCGGGATGATCATATCCCCTTCCTTAAGGCCGCCGCTCACCTCGAGGCGGTCACCGTAGTCGCGGCCAATTTGGATCTTCTGGAAATGCACGGTGTGATCCGGGCGGACCAGTGCCACACGGTTGCCATCCGCCCGAACGATCAGCGCTTCACTCGGGATGAGCATGGGCGGATTGGCACGGGTACTGTTCAAGTCCACCTGAGCGTACATTCCCGGCAACAGAGCCCCATCCGCATTGGGCACGTGTACCTCTACGAGCAGCGTCCTGCTGTTGGGATCGAGCGCGTTCGCGGTGCGAGCCACGGTGCCCGCGAACTGCCGGCCGGGCAGATTCGAAACGCTCAAATGCGCCGTTTGCCCGGGCCGGATAGAGCCGGTATTGGCTTGCGGGACGTTGACGTAAGTGCGCAGCGTGTCCGTCTGCGCGATGCGGAATAGAAGCGTGTTTCCGGCATTCACCAGCGCACCGACGTCCACATTACGTAACGTGATGACTCCATCGAAAGGCGCCTTGACTAAGCGATAGCCCTGCACTTTGTCCAGGCGCGCCAAGCCGGCTTCGGCCGCCGAAACTGTGCTGCGCTGTGCGGCGATTGCCTTTTCGAGCGCCTGCAGGTTAGCGGCCAGCGCCCCGGACTGGGCCTGATATTGGTCGTTGTCCTGCCGCGACACCGCGCCCTTGGCGGCCAGGCGGTTCCAGCGCTCCGCGGTAATGCGAGCGAATTCCGTGTTGGACTTGCCCTGCTCGTAATTAGCCAGCGCCTGGTCCAGCGCCGCGCGCGCCTGTTGCACGTTCGCCTTGGCCTGCTGAACCTGCTCATCCAGTTCAGGCGCTTCAATCTCGGCCAACGGCTGCCCGGACCGGACCCGATCGCCGATGTCTACCATCCTGCGCAACAGGTACCCGTCCGCACGGGCGAGGATGGGCGCCTCGGTAATTGCCTGGATGTTGCCGGGCAGCTCCATTTCGCTGTCTCGCGCGGAGCGCTTCACCTCGACGACATCCACTCGCGGGAGAGCCACCTCTTGTTGTTGTGACTCACTGACGTTGAGGGCGTTGCGTTTCTGGAGAGGTATATAGCCGGCAAAGAATGCCAGGACCAGGATCGCAGTCGCTAACAATACAATAGACCAGATCGTGACGCCGGAAGGATTCCATAGTTTCGCGGGTGGGCCGACGCGCGAGGCGCTCGACGATCCCTTCAACTTCTGGATCTGCCGCTTCAGGTCCTGGTTTTCGTTGCGCAGCCTCTCCTCTGTAGTCGCGGCCTCGACTTCGGATCCAGGCAGGTTGGGTTCGATGTGTTGCATCAGACGTTTGGAAATGCTTTAAACATTATTCCACTCGGAGGGCAGCTCGGCTTGCTCCTGTTCGTCGAACCGGCGCTCGTGATCGATGGGAGGCGCAGTCCGAAGATAACTGTAGATAATCGGGACGACGAACAGCGTGGTAACGGTGGCGAACATTAGGCCGCCGATCACGGCGCGTCCGAGCGGCGCATTCTGCTCACCGCCTTCGCCCAACCCGAGAGACATAGGAAACATGCCGATAATCATGGCGGTGGCGGTCATCAGCACGGGCCGTATCCTGGCGTAGCCCGCGGAAAGCATCGCCTCAGTGGCGGAGGGTACCATCGCGCGCTCGTCGTTGGCGAAAGTCACCAGCAGGATGCTGTTGGCTGTGGCGACGCCGATGCACATGATGGCCCCCATCAACGATGGGACGCTCAGCGTGGTGCCGGTGACGAACAGCATCCACAAAATACCTGCTAGCGCGCCTGGCAGAGCCATCAGGATGATGAAGGGATCCAGCCATGACTGAAAGTTCACCGTCATGAGAAGGTATACCAGAACCACCGCGAATATCATGCCCAAACCCAGGCGGAAAAAGGAGGATTCCATGGTTTCGATCTGCCCGCGCAGCGCGAACGTAGTGCCGCGAGGCAAATGCGGTTGCTCCTCGCGCATGATCTTTTCCACCTCCGCTCCGACGCCGCCCAGATCGCGCCGGTAGACGTTGGCGTACACATCGAAAACCGGCCAGACATTGTAGTGATCGACGATCACCGGAGCGTAGGAGCGCCGCACAGTCGCCAGGTTGGAAAGCAGTTGCGTGCTCCCCATCATGGCTCCTGGATTTCCGTAAGCCTGAGAGGAGCCGTTCGGAGAAACGCCGACTGAACCGTTTCCGCTACCGGCGGTACCCGCTTGCGAATCCGGGGTCCAGCTATTGACCGCGTTGGTCGCTACCGAAATCGGAGTGCGCAACAGGGCATCCAGAGAATCGATGCGATACTGAGGCGTTTGCACGCCTACGTTGTAGTTAACGCCGTTGTCCCAGTTCACCCAGAAATTCGGCGCCACCGAGCCGTTGCCGCTCAGGGATATCAGCATGCTGCTCGTGACATCGCGCTGCGTTAAGCCCAATTGCGAGGCCTTAACGCGATCCACATTCAGGAGGATTTCGGGCTGGTCGACGACCTGGTGAACATGCACGTCGGCAGCTCCGGGGATGCGCGCAATCCGCTGTGCAAGCTTCTGGGCCAGCTTGTAGTTGCCTGCCGCGTCCCGGCCGACCACCTGCAAATCAATCGGAGCCGGGAGTCCGAAACTCAAAATCTGAGTTGTGATATTGGCCGCCTGGAAGAAGAACGATGTGTCCGGGAATGTTTGGCGCAGCCGCCTCCGCAGCAAGCCTTCATAATCCCGGGTCGATCCATGCTTCTCTTTCTTAAGCGAAATCAGGATTTCACCGTCCGCGCTGGAGATTGTGGGAATGTCTCCCTGCGCGATGCTGGTCCAGCTATTCGGAATCCCGATGTTGTCGATCAGTGTATCGATCTCATCGGCGGGAATTACCTGTCGGATGACGCGGTCAATCGCCGAGAACCTTAACTCGGTCTGCTCAATGCGGGTGCCCGCGGGCGCGCGTACGTGGACCCGCATCTGGCCGGAATCCACATTGGGGAAGAAATCCTCGCCGACCAGCCAGGCAAGGCCCAGCGAAGCAATCGACATACAAGTGAACGCGGCCAGGACGCGGCCGCGATGCCGCAGCGACCAATCGAGCAGGCCGACATAGCGGTAGCGGAGGCCTTCGAACAGGACGTTAAACACATGGTGGATACGCCCGAACAATCCGCGGCCGGCGCCCGTCTCTCCGTGACCTCCCTGTTGATACACCTCGGCTTCCGATTTCAGAAGAAAATTGACCATCGTCGGCACAAGCGTACGCGACAGGAAGTAAGAGGCCAGCATGGCGAAGACCACCGCCATGGCCAGAGGCGTAAATAAATACCGCGCTGTCCCGGTCAGCAGCAACACCGGCACGAACACGATACAGATCGAAAGAGTAGCGACGAAAGTCGGAACGGCGATCTGCCCCGCGCCATCCAGCACCGCGCGGAGCAGCGGCTTCCGCATGGCCAGATTGCGGTGGGTGTTCTCAATCTCGACGGTGGCATCGTCCACCAGGATGCCGACGGCCAGCGCCAAACCGCCGAGCGTCATCACGTTGATGGTTTCTCCTAGAAGGCTCAGTATGCACAGCGAAGTAAGAATGGAGAGCGGAATCGAGATGCACACGATCAGCGTGCTGCGCCAGCTCCCCAGGAACAGCAGAATCATCAAACCCGTGAGACCCGCAGCGATCAGTGCTTCGTGTACTACGCCCTGAATCGCGGCGCGCACGAAGATGGACTGGTCAAAGAGCGCATCCACCTTCAGCTCCGGCGGCACGGTGGCGAGGATTCTGGGAAGGGCCGCCTTCACCGCATCCACGATCGACAGTGTGGAAGCCTTCCCATTGCGAGTGATGGTGATGAGCACGCCGCGCGCTCCGTTGGTGCGGACAATGTTGGTCTGGACCGAGAATCCATCGTGGACCTGCGCGACATCTTTGACGTACACCGTCGCGCCGTTCACGGTTTTGATGGGCAGGTTGTTCAATTCCGCGAGCAGCAGCGGGCTGCTATTGACTCTGATCTGATACTCGGTTTCGGCCATCTTTGCCGTACCCGCCGGGAGGATCAGATTTTGCAGAGTCAAGGCATTGGAGACATCGATCGGCGAAAGCTGCTTGGCGTAGAGTTCATCCAGGTTCAGGTCCACCATTACGGCTCGTTGCTTTCCGCCGAACGGATAGGAAACCGAGGCGCCCTGGACGGTGCCGAGCGGAGTCCGGATGAAGTTATTCCCCAGGTCGAAGATCTCCTGTTCGCGCAGGGTTTTGCTGGAAAGGCCAAGCTGCAGAATGGGGACACTCGCCGCGTCGTACCGCAGAATATTGGGTGGAAACATCCCGGGCGGCATCTGGCGGATTGCGGTTTGCGCGGTGGCTGTCACCTGCGCCACGGCCATGTCCACTTTTACGTTCGGATGGAAGTAAATCCTCACGACCGCGTAGCCGTTGTACGCTTGCGACTCAATGTGTTCGATGTCGCTTACATTCGAAGTGAGACTGCGCTCAAATCCGGTGACGACCCGCTTCTCCATCTCCTCCGGGGCGAGTCCGGTATAAGCCCACAAGACGCTCACAATGGGAATGTCGATATACGGAAAGATGTCGACGGGCATGCTGACGATGGCAGCGCCGCCCAGGATGGCGATCAGGATAGCCATCACCACGAAGGTATAGGGGCGGCGGAGAGCAAGCCGGACAATCCACATGCTTAGTTCCCACGATAACAGGAACAGAGCACTGGAGAGGGGGCGAGGGTCACGAAGGTTGATACCATAGCGTTCTGTGAAAGCCTCGCTCCTTCGCCTCGTCCTGCTTCTGGTTGGTATTGCGATAAGCCGAACGCAAGCGCAGACCACTGAGCGATTCTCCCCCGACAGGATGGACACCTTCCTCTACGGCGCCGCCTTCTATGAGGAATACATGCCTGAGGATCGTCTGGACAAAGACGTCCAGTTGATGCAGCAGGCCGGCCTCAACGTGGTCCGCGTCGGCGAATCCGCCTGGAGTCTGTGGGAGCCGCGGGATGGCCAGTTCGAGTTCGCCTGGATGGACCGGATTATTGAACGCCTGGCGCGCGCGCATATTCGCGTCATCATGGGCACGCCCACCTACTCGATTCCGCCGTGGATGTTCAAAGAGCATCCCGAGATTCTGGTGACCCGGTTGGACGGTCAAAAAGCCACCTACGGCATTCGCCAGAATATGGACATCACCAACCCGGACTTTCTGCGCTATGCCGAGCGCGTGATTCGCAAGATTGCCGAACACTATCGCGACAATCGCGCGATCATCGGATATCAGATTGATAACGAAACCACATCGTACGGCACGGCGGGTCACAACGTACAGGCCGGATTCGTCGGTTACCTGCAGGAGAAGTTCGGCAGCGTTGACCGCCTGAATAAGATCTGGGGACTGGTCTACTGGGGCCAGAGCCTGCAGGACTGGTCCGAGCTTCCTCCGCGCAACGGGATTCTGAATCCGGGATGGAAACTGGAATGGGACCGCTATCAGGACTCGCTGGCGACCCGCTACCTGGCCTGGCAGGCCGCGCTGGTGCGGGAATACCTTCGCCCCGACCAGTTCGTCATGCAGGATTTCGGCGGCGCGACCCGGTCCGACGTCAACGAGTACGCTATCTCGAAGAGTCTGGATATTGCAGGCATCAATCCTTACCATCCGACGCAGGATCTCTACGACGGTGCAGGCTCGAGCTACGGCGGAGATTTTGCGCGGTCGCTGAAGGGCGCCAACTACCTGGTGACTGAAACGAATGCTCAGACCATCGGCTGGGATTCCCGCTGGCAATTTCCGCCCTACGACGGTCAACTGCGCCAGGATGTCTACCTGATGGCCGCCACCGGCGCCAACATGGTCGAATACTGGCATTGGCACTCGCTGCATTACGGCCAGGAGACCTATTGGAAGGGTGTGCTGTCACACGACCTCGAACCCGGCCGCGCCTACGCCGAGGTGGCACGCACCGCGCACGAATTGCAGCGTATCGGTGCGCAGATCGTCGATCTGAAGCCGTCGCACCCCGTGGCGCTGCTATACAGCAATGATTCGCGCCGCGGCATCGACTATATGCCGTTTCTTGTGTCCCAGCCCGCCGGCGACATGCCCTGGAGCGTTCCGGGCGGTTATGACCTCGAAATGCGCCGCCTGTACCGGGCGCTCTACCGCTTGAACGTCGGCGTGGATTTCGTATTCCCCGAGACCGAAGACCTGAGCGCATACAAGGTAGTCGTGGCGCCGCCGGTGTACATTGCGAGCGACGCGCTGCTCGAAAGGCTGGTCGGGTACGTGCGCACGGGCGGGCATCTGGTGTTGACGCTGAAAAGCGGCTTCTGCGACGAGTACTCGACCGTGCGCCACGGGATGGCTCCGGGGCCGCTGCGCGAGGCGGCCGGCTTCCACTATCAGGAGTTTTCGAACCTCGCGAAGCCGCTGGCGCTCCGGGGCGACCCCTTCCAGGCAGGCGCCGATAATCTCGTGAGCGACTGGGCGGATATGCTGCTGCTCGACCAGGCCAAGGCGCTGGCCTACTACGATCACCCGTTTCTTGGGAAGTATCCGGCCATTACGGAGAACCATTTCGGCAAGGGTATGGTGACCTACGAAGGCTCGGTGCTGAGCGACGGACTGCAGCAGAAAGTGCTGGAACGTGTCTTGGAACAGGCGCAATTGACCGGACCCGACCAAAAGCTACCGGCTGCTGTAAGGGTGAAACGCGGCGTCGGCCGTACAGGCAAAGCAATGTACTATTACTTTAATTTTTCGGCGACGCCACAGCGGATAATCTACCCATACGCCGCGGGCCGCGAGTTGCTTGAGGGCGTTTCGCTGGCGAATGGCGGCGCTCTCAGCTTGGAACCTTGGGGAGTGGCCATCGTGGAGCAGGATAAGCTATAGCAATTCGAAGACCGGGCGCCTGGTAAGCCTGCGGTGATCGAGTCGACCACGCGCTCGGCGAGACGGTGTAGCGGCTCATCCACGCGAGCCGGTCTTCGGCAGCTCCGTGAGTCTTCTCATCCCGCGAGCGTGAATATCTCGAGCAAGGTTGCTCGTCGTGTTCTCGTCGAAATCCGAACCTTCTCCGCGATCAATCTCGGCGTCCGCCAGGCGCAGGCGTGTACGGATGGTGTCCAGATCCACCTCGTCTTCCTCAAATCAGCCGATGCACCGCTTCATGCATCAAGTCGTCAGCATTGTCAGTGACTTTCATTGGCGGTTCCTCCTTTCATCATAGCCCCGAAGCGAAATCAACGACCGCTGCCACGGCCGATGCTACAATACTCGCTTACATGCGACTAGTCACGTTCGAGCGCCACGCCAGCGCAGAGCCCGGTGTCCTCATCGGAGAGGACATCGTAAGCATCCGCGGCGCGGGTTACGAAGATACTCTGTCGGTAATTGCCGGAGGCGCCGACGCACTTGAACGCGTGCGGCAGTGGGTGCAGGATCCGCCCCATGGCGACGTCGTGGCGCTGCGTGACGCGACGCTGCGCGCGCCGCTTCTCCGCCCGCCCAAGATTCTCTGCGTCGGCCTGAACTATCGCGCGCACGCACTGGAATCCAAAATGGAAATCCCGGCTGTGCCCACCGTCTTCACCAAGCTGGCTACTGCGGTGATCGGCTCGGGCGAGACCATCGTGCTGCCCAGGAATTCCAGCAAGCCGGACTACGAGGCGGAGCTGGCTTTCGTGATCGGCAAGCGCGGCCGTCACATTGCGGCCGAGAGCTGGCGAGAGTATGTCTTCGGATACTCGAACCTCAATGACCTGAGCGCGCGCGATTACCAATTGCGGGTTTCGCAATGGATGATCGGCAAGAGCTTCGATACCTTCGCGCCGATGGGACCTGCCATCGTGACCGCCGACGAGGTCCCCGATCCGCATGCGCTGGACATCGCCACCATCATCAACGGCGAGGTGCTGCAGGATTCGAATACCAGCGATCTGATCTTCAAGATCCCCGAGCTGATCGCCTATCTCTCGAGCGTATGCACGCTGGAACCGGGCGACGTGGTCTCGACCGGAACGCCCGCGGGCGTTGGCGCCGCGCGCAATCCGCCGCGCTGGCTGAGGCCCGGCGACGATGTCGTCATCCGGGTGCAGGGGCTGGGCGAGTTGCGGAATCCAGTGGCCGCGGAATGACGCTGGAGGATTGCCGGCGTTTCTACGCCGAGGAAATCGGGTACGCCGCCAACGTCCAATCGCCGGCGCTGCTGGCGGCTTTTGCGCGCGTGCCGCGCGAGAGTTTCCTCGGCCCCGGACCGTGGCGCATCGCATCATCCGACCTGGGATTCGGCGTGGCCTACGCGACCACCCAGGACGCCGATCCACGCCATCTTTATCACAATGTGCCGATAGCCCTCGACACCACGCGCAACCTGAATAACGGTCAGCCGGGGACACTCGCGCGCTGGATCGATGCGCTGCAGCTCCGCCCGGCCGAGCGCGTCTTTCACCTGGGCTGCGGTGTGGGTTATTTCACGGCAATCATGGCGGAAGTGGTGGGTGCCGGGGGGAGCGTGATCGCCAGTGAAGTGGACCCGGCCCTGGCCGCCGCCGCGCGTGAGAACCTGGCCCCCTATCCGAACGTGACAGTGCATGCGGGCGATGGCGCGGCGCTCGATCCGGGCGCGTGCGATGCCATGTTGATCAATGCCGGAGTCACGCATCTGCATCCGCCGTGGCTCGACCGGCAACGCGAGGGAGGCCGGCTGGTGCTGCCGCTGACGGTGGCGATGGGGGCGACCCTGGGCAAGGGCGTGGTGGCGAAAATTACGCGCGAGCGCGGCGCCTTCGACGCCACGCTGATCACATTCGTAGCGATTTACTCCTGCACCAGCGTGCGCGATCCGCAATTGGAGCCGCTGCTGGGGAAGGCTATCGGGACGGGAGCGTTACTGAAATTGAAGTCCGTCCGCCGCGACCCGCACGAGCCCGCGGGCACGTGCCTCTTGCACGGCGACGTGTGTTTGAGCAGCTCCGAGCCCACAGCCATTCCGGAAGCTTGAATCTGTTATCATCTTTTATTACCATTTTTCAGCACCTTTTTAGGATGGACGCTCGGGGAGATACGCCTGAGCCTGCCTATCAGACTCGATGACTTTGCGGACAATCGGAATTTTGATGGCGCTGCCCGCCATGACGGTTTGGGCAGATGACGCGCCCGCTATCTCGACCGCCGTAGTGGACTACGAAACTCATCAGGTAACCATCACGGGCTCGAACTTCAGCCCGGCCGGCCTCCCGCCCACGCTGGCTTTTGCCCGTTCGCCGCTCACCTTGTTGTCCTTCACCAACCAGAGCGCCGCGGCCAGTCTGCCAGCCTACTTCTCGCCCGGGTCGTATCTTCTGGCGGTCACCAACAGCAACAATCAAACGGGGACCTTTTCGGTCACGCTGAACGCGGCCCAGACTCCGGTCGCCTGGGATGCTGACCAGAAACTCCGCTACCATGCCGAAAACCTTTTCGGACCGTGGTCCCTGGCGGGATCGGCGGCCTACGCAGGACTCCTCCAGGGGTTGAACGCCCCCACGGAATGGGGGCAGACCACGGCCGCTTACGGCAAGCGTTTGGCCTCCACCATGGGCGCCGGGGTGATTCACGGTGTGCTGGCTTTTGGCCTGGATACGACGATGCACGAGGATCCCCGGTATTTCCGGGCCGGGAGCGGAGGGTTCTGGAGGCGGACGGCGCATGCATTCCGCGGTACTTTTCTCACGCGGACGGACAGCGGCGGCGAGACAATCTCCACGTGGCGCATAGGCAGCGCATACGGCGCGGCTTTTCTCTCGAACGAGTGGTATCCGAAGCGGCTCAATACCGTCCGCCTGGGATTTCTGCAGGGCTCGGTCCGTATGGGTTTCGACCTGGTCAGCAACCTGGCGTCGGAGTTTTGGCTGGACGTCAAGACCAAGGTATTTCACCGAAGCTGACCATCTGGCCATTCCTTTCCCAACCACGCGTCGCTTGCCGCGTCTAACGGGAGGGGGAGTAAACCATGAACAGGATCGCGATTCTCATGATGTGCCTGGCGCCGGTCGCATTCGCACAGGACAAGACCTTGACCTGTGACGATGAAGGGAGCCACTGGCGCGACCGCGGCCAGTATTGCGAAATGCGCGAAGTCACGGTTCCAGCCGGCGGGCATCTCGATATAGACGGCGGAAACAATGGTGGCGTCTCGGTGAAAGGCTCGAACCGCGGCGACATTCTGGTGCGCAGCAAGGTTCAGGCCTACGATGACGACCCGGCCGAATCCCGGCGCGTGGCCGGCGAGATTCGTGTGGAGACTTCCGGAGGCCGTATTCGGGCGGTGGGGCCTTCCGCCGAGGGCCGCCACGGCTGGGGTGTCAGTTTCGAGATACTCGTGCCGCAACACACCGATCTGGCGCTGCGCACGCACAACGGCGGCATCAGCATTTACGGCGTACAGGGTCACATTTCGTTCGAGGCAGTGAATGGCGGCGTCCACCTGCAACAGTTGGCCGGTTCCGTGGAGGGCCACACCACCAATGGCGGGGTGCACCTGGAGTTGGCGCAAGACCACTGGGAGGGCGATAAGTGCGACGTGTCCACCACCAATGGCGGCGTGACGATCCTGGTTCCGGCAAACTATTCGGCGCACCTGGAGACGGGTACGGTGAACGGCGGCGTGCGAGTCGGGTTCCCTGTGACGATCCAGGGAGAGATCAACAGGCAGATCGCGGTGGACCTGGGCTCCGGCGGGAACCTGGTGCGGGCGACCACGACCAACGGCGGCGTTACGGTGGAGCGCTCCATGTAAAACGACGCGCGGTATTCTCGAAGGAGTGAGGTTCGCGAAGATAGTGTTTTTCGCAGCCAGCGCATGGGGCGTGCTGGTGCTGACTCCGATGTGCTTCATGTTCGACGCGGTCGGCCGCCAGGACCCGCCACCGATCACGCATCCTCAGTTTTACTACGGCTTCGCGTGCGCCGCTCTGGCTTGGCAGTTCGCCTACTTCTTGATCGGCACGGATCCGGAGCGCTTCCGTCCTGTAATGATTGTCGCTGTGTTTGCGAAAATGAGCTACTTCGCCGCGGTGGCCGTGCTTTATCTGCAAGCGCGCCTGAGCACGCGGATGCTCGCGATTAGCGCACCGGATGCGCTGCTGGCCTCGCTGTTTCTGGTTGCGTTCTATAAGACCCGAAGCCAGAAATAAAGATACGAAATGTCCGCCGCTGGCCGATAAGACCAGCAAGGCGGACTATGAAAGCTTATCATGCAATTGTCACAGCAATCCTTTTGCCGATCGCGGTCATGCAAGCGGCCGAAAGACAGGTGCTGCATGGTCATGTGCCGCAGGCTGTGGCAAATGCGCGGGTGTTAGGTCGAGTCTCGCAGTCGGAGCGTCTGAACCTGGCTATCGGGTTACCGCTTCGCAATCAGGAAGGGCTCGAGCTGCTGCTCCAGCAACTTTACGACCCGGCCAGCCCGAACTACCATCAGTATCAAAAGCCAGAAGAGTTCGCGGTGCGATTTGGCCCGACTGAACATGACTACCAGGCGCTCATCCGGTTCGCGGAATCGAACGGCCTGGTAGTCACTGGAACGCATCCGAATCGCACCATACTTGACGTGTCCGGAGCCGTCGCGGATATCGAGCGGGTCCTTCATTTGAATATGATGTCCTACTGGCACCCGGTCCGCGGCACTTTCTACGCGCCGGATCGTGAGCCGTCTGTCGATCTGGATGCCCGGGTGCTGGACATCAGCGGCCTCGACAATTTCGAACTGCCTCGGCCCATGGGGCTTAAGACCATGCCCTTGGACGCGACGACGCCTTTCGTGACCGGGTCGGGTCCGGGAGGATTCTTCATCGGGGGCGACTTCAGAGCGGTCTATGCTCCCGGAGTCACACTCAACGGCACTGGACAAGTGGTGGGATTGCTTGAGTTCGACAGCTTCTACGCCAGTGACGTTCAGGCCAACTTCAAGCAGGCCGGACTGCCGGCGGTCCCCACGCAAATGGTGTTGTTGGATGGCGTCTCCGGGGTTCCCGGCGGCGCGAACATCGAGGTGATACTGGACATCATGATGGCCTCCTACATGGCGCCGGGACTGTCTAAGGTGATGGTCTACGAAGGTAGCACTCCCAACGATATTTTGAACCGGATGGCCACCGACAACCTGGCCCAGCAACTCAGTTCGTCCTGGGGCTACAGCCCTGTCAACGCCACCACCGAGCAGATCTTCAAGCAGTACATCGCGCAGGGGCAATCGCTTCTGCAGGCTTCCGGCGACAGCGGCGCTTATGAAGGCGGCGTGATGCCACCATCGGATGACCCGAACCTTACGGTTGTTGGTGGAACGAGCCTTACCACCTCCGGTGCGGGCGGACCCTGGCAATCCGAAGTCACCTGGCCAGGAAGCGGAGGCGGAGTCAGCATTACTTATCCGATTCCGAGCTACCAACAGGGAACCAACATGACCATCAATGGCGGATCGTCGACCATGCGGAACATTCCGGACGTAGCTCTTACCGCGGACATTCAGATGTTCTTGATTTGCAATAACGGTCAAGCCATCTCCGTGGGCGGCACCAGCGCGGCGGCGCCTCTGTGGGCGGGCTTTATCGCGCTGGCCAACCAACAGGCATTAGCCGGCGGGCAGCCCTCCGTCGGTTTTCTCAACCCTCTCATCTACTCAATAGGCAACGGATCAAGCTATTCCGCCGACTTCCACGACATCACCCTGGGGAACAACTACGGCTTTTCCGCTATGTCCGGCTATGATCTCGCTACCGGGTGGGGCACACCAGCCGGGCAGCCTCTCATCGACGACCTGAGCGGAGCGTCGGCCGCGCCCGCGTTCACACTTTCGGCGTCGCCGCTAACGCTCTCCATCTCACCAGGGAGCAGCGGTGTCAGTACCCTCACGGTCGGTACAGAGAACGGTTTTAGCGGCAGCGTCACCTTGGTGGCATCCGGCCTGCCGAAGGGAGTAACTGCGTCATTCAGTCCGGCGAGCACTGCTGGAACAAGTACTCTGACAGTTGTGGCAGCCAGTTCGGCGACTGCCGGAACGGCGGCTGTAACCGTAACGGGCGCCTCGGGAGCTCTCAAGAGTACAGCCACGATCATTCTTACGATCACCGCGCCGAACTTCGGCCTGACGGTATCGCCTGGCAGCCTCATCGTAGGCCAAGGGAACAGTGGCGTCAGTACCATCACGGTTGGTCCGCAAAACGGCTTCAGTGGTAGCGTTAGCCTGGCGGCGTCCGGCCTGCCGAAGGGAGTAACTGCGTCATTTAGCCCGGCGAGCACTGCTGGAACAAGTACTCTGACACTTGTGGCAGCCAGTTCGGCGGCTGCTGGTACGGCGACTGTAACCGTAACAGGTACCTCGGGAGTTCTGAAGAGTACAGGCACGATCGTTCTTACGATCACTGCGCCGAACTTCAGCCTCTCGGCATCGCCCAGTAGTCTTACCTTTGCCCAAGGGAACAGCGGCGTCAGTACACTCACGGTCGGTCCGCAGAACGGCTTCAGCGGCAGCGTCAGCCTGGCGGCATCCGGTCTGCCGAAAGGTGTCACTGCGTCCTTCAGTCCGGCGAGCACTGCTGGAACAAGTACTCTGACACTTGTGGCATCCAGTTCGGCGACTGCTGGTACCGCGACAGTAACCGTAACGGGTACCTCGGGAGTTCTGAAGAGTACCGCCACGATCAGCCTGACGATCACCGCCCCGAACTTCAGCCTAGTGGCATCACCAAGCAGCCTCAGCGTTGCCCAAGGGAACAGTGGCGTCAGTACACTCACGGTCGGTCCACAGAACGGCTTTAGCGGCAGCGTCAGCCTGGTAGCATCCGGTCTGCCTAAAGGAGTCACTGCGTCCTTCAGTCCCGCGAGCACTACAGGAACGAGTACTCTGACACTTGCGGCCGGCACTTCAGTGACCGCCGGGACGGCGACCGTGACGGTCACGGGTACCTCCGGCAACTTGATCCATACCGGCACGATCAGCCTGGTGATTACCGTGCCGAACTTTAGCCTCTCGGCATCGCCCGGCAGCCTCGGCGTTGCCCAAGGGAACAGTGTGGTCAGTACGCTCACAGTTGGTCCGCAGAGCGGCTTCCGCGGTAACGTCAGCCTGGCCGCATCCGGCCTGCCGAGTGGTGTAACTGCGTCCTTCAGTCCGGCGACCACCACTGGCGCGAGTACTCTGACACTTGCAGCTGGCGCTTCAGTGGCCGCCGGGACGGCGACCGTAACGATTACGGGTACCTCCGGCAGTTTGACCCACACCACCACGATCAGCCTTGTGATTAGCGTGCCGAACTTCAGTCTCTCGGCATCGCCCAGCAACCTCAACGTTGTCCAAGGGAACAGCGTGGTCAGTACGCTCACCGTCGGTCCGCAGAGCGGCTTCAGCGGTAGCGTCAGCCTCGCCGCATCCGGCCTGCCGAGCGGCGTAACTGCGTCCTTCAGTCCGGCGAGCGCCACAGGAACGAGTACTCTGACACTTGTGGCGGGCACTTCAGTGACTGCCGGGACGGCGACCGTGACGGTCACGGGCACCTCCGGCGGTTTGACCCATACCGCCGCGATTAGCCTTGTAATTACCGTGCCGAACTTCAGCCTCTCGGCATCGCCCGGCAGCCTCGGCGTTGCCCAAGGCAGCAGTGGCGCCAGTACCGTCACCGTCGGACCGCAGAGCGGCTTCAGCGGTAGTGTCAGCCTCGCCGCATCCGGCCTGCCGAGCGGTGTAACTGCGTCCTTCAGTCCGGCGAGCACTACGGGAGCGAGTACTCTGACACTTGCGGCCGGCACTGCAGCGGCTAGCGGCACGGCAACCGTAACAGTCACCGCCAGTTCCGGCACTCTGAGCCACACGACCACCATTGGACTGACTGTCATAGCGCCGAGCGCCGGCGCCACGTTAGTAAATCTGGCTTCCGCATTTAATGTGTCCGGTATCGTCACCGATGGCACTCCCTTCACCACCGGTGGTTTGGACGGAGGTTCGAATGGAGTCGGCGAAGCCTACTCCGCAAACCTGCTGGGGGCTCAGAAAACCATCAATGGCACAACGTTCTACTTCGGACCGGCGAACGCGCCCGACGCAGTCAGCAGCCGTACAATCCTTCTTCCTCCCGGCCAATTCTCCACATTGCAACTGCTGGCGACGGCGGTCAACGGAGGTCAGCTATCGCAGACCTTCACTGTGACTTACGCCGACGGAACGACATCGTCGTTCACGCAGAGCCTGAGCGATTGGTTTTCACCGCAGAGCTTCGCGGGCGAGTCGAAGGCGGTAACGATGGCCTACCGTGATACTAGCAGCGGCGTGAAAGACAACCGGACCTTTCTGCTGTATGGATACTCCTTCGCCCTCACTGCCGGCAAGCAGGTAAGCAGCATCACGCTGCCCAACAATCGGAACGTGGTTGTTCTGGCCATGAGCCTCACTGGGAGCGGGACGCCGTCGCCCACGGCGCCCATGGCGGCCCAGGTAAGTCTCTCGCCGGCTTTCAACATAACTGGAATCAGCACGGACGGCAAGACGTTTACCGGGGGCCTCGATGGAGTCGGTTATGCGTACTCGGAGACTTTACTAGGCGCGACACAAACCTTTGACAACGCACTGTTCAATATCGGCCCGGCGAATGCTCCCGATGCGGTCAGCGCGAATGGCAGCGCTGTCGGGTTGCCGGCCGGACAATTCTCGGCGCTGCGGATGCTGGCAACCGGAGTCAACGGTAGTCAGGCGGCGCAGAGTTTCACGGTTACCTACAGCGACGGCACGAGCGCCGCTTTCACTCAGAGTCTCAGCGACTGGTTTAAGCCGCAAAACTTCGCGGGAGAATCGATGGCGGTCACCATGGCCCGCCGTAATTCGAATTTGGGATTGCCGAACAATGGACCTTTCTATCTGTACGGATATTCCTTCAGCTTGAATAATAGTAAGACGGTGAGTAGCATTACGCTGCCAGGCAACAGTAACGTGAAAGTGTTTGCCTTGACGTTAGTCCCGTAAGAAGCTTTTGAGGGTAATACCGGCGCTGCGCAGCGCTTCCGACACCGCCGCCAGAATGCGCACGGACCCGGGCGTATCGCTGTGGACGCAGATGGTCTCGGCGCCGCCCTCGCGCGCAAGTCTCAACGCCTGCGCGGCGGCTTGCTCCGGATCGGTGATGAGGGCATCGGCGAATTGGCGGGATCGCAGGCTGCCGTTGGGCTCGTAGCGGCGGTCGGCGAAACCTTCGGCGGCAACGCGGAATCCCATCTCGCGCCAGACTTCGAGCATGGCGGACCCGGCCAGCCCCACCAGCACCAGTTCCCCGCCGACCGAGCCCACGCCTTCGCCGATGGCTCGCGCTACCCCGCCGTCTTTGGCCGCCACGTTGTAGAGCGCGCCGTGCGGCTTGACGTGGGTCAACTCTCCAGCGATGTCCGCCAGCGCGCGGATCTGGCCGGCCACGGCGCGGGCAATTTGTTCGGCGGAGAGCGGCATCTCGACACGCCCAAAATTCGCGCGGTCCGGATAGCCGGGGTGCGCGCCGATAGCCACGCCGTATTGGCGCGCCAGGCGCACGGTTCGCTCCATCGTGGCACCGTCTCCGGCGTGCCCGCCGCACGCCACGTTCGCCGAAGTGACCGAGCGCATCAGGGCCTCTTCGAGCGCTACGTCGGCCAACTCTCCCATATCGCAGTTCAAGTCCATAGTCATATAAGCGTCATGTGAGTTTCCCGCCTCTGGTCTCCGGCAGTAGAAAGATCAGCGCTCCGCCGATCAAAAAGAACACGGAAGTGAAGGCCAAGGCGCTGCCGATGCCGAAGCGGTCGGCCAGAGCGCCGATGGTGAAAGGCGCGAGCGCGCTGGCGGCCCGTCCAACGTTGTAACACAGGCCCTGCGCGGTGGCGCGAATCGCGGAAGGAAACAGCTCGGCCAACATCGCGCCGAACACGCTGAAATAGCCGTGCCCAAAGAACCCGATCAACGGTCCCATGGCCAGCAGCGCGCCCGGATGGCGTCCCCATTGGCCATAGACCGGAACCAGCACCGCTGCGCACCACACAAACGCCAGAAAGACGGGCCGCCGCCCGAAGCGATCCGCCAGAAACCCGAACAGCGTATAGCCGAAAAAAGCGCCCACCTGCATTGGCACAATCCAACCTGCCGACTGCACTAGGCTCAGGCCGGCGCCGCCTCGCGCCACGGGGCTCGCAAGATAACTTGGAATCCAGGTGAACAGGCCCCAATAGGCAAACAGGACACAACTGGTCACCGCTGAGGCCAGGCCGATTCGCCGCAGCGTAGCAGATTGCCAAAGGATCGCCCGCTCGCCCCCTCGCCCTCTCGCCCACTCGCTCCCCGTCCGCTCCGGTTCTGGAACATTCCACAGTACCCACCCCGCCAGCAAGGCCGGCGCAATCCCCACCACAAATAGCGGCCGCCATCCCCAGCGCGGCAGCACCGCAGCCGCCAGCAGCGCCGCCAGAATATAGCCGATCGCCCAACCCGATTGCATCAGCCCGATAGCTTTGCCGCGATGCTCGGCCGGCCAGGTTTCCGCCACCAGCACGGAGCCCGCCGACCACTCCCCGCCCAGCCCGATGCCCACCAGCGAGCGCCACAGCAGCAGCGTGGGGATGCCGCCGGCCGTTGCGGTCAGCGCCGTAAAGCCGGAATAAGTCAGGATCGAATAGACCAGCGCGCGGGCTCTACCGATGCGGTCGGCCAGCACGCCAAACAGCACGCCGCCGAAGGCCGAAGCCAGCAGAGTGGCCGAAGCCATCGCGCCGGCCGCCGCGGAAGTCAGCCGGAACTCATCCCGAATGGCCGTCAGCGCGAAAGCGTAGAGCATGACGTCCATGGCGTCCAGCATCCAGCCGAATTGCGCCGCGGCCAGCGTCTTCCATTGTGCGCGCGTGATGGAGCTATACCAGCGCATGGAGCCACTCCTCCTGCCGGCGCAGCAGCACGAGCGCGGAATCGATGGAAACCGGCTCGAAGCGCACCCGGTCGCGTGGGCGCAACTGCCCCACCGCGTGGAAATCGGCCGAAATCACATTCGCGATTTTGGGGTAACCGCCGGTGGTCTGATGCTCCACGAACAGGATGATGGGCTGCCCATCCGGCGGCACTTGCACGGCGCCCAGCGGCACGCCTTCGGTGAGCATGTGGCCCGCGCCGCGGGCGAGCACCGGACCGCGCAGGCGCAGACCCATGCGGTCGGAGTCTTCTTTGACCTGCCACGTTGCGCCGCAGAGCTCGACTGGTTCGCCGCCGGCAGTCACGCGAATTGCGGGGTACGGCGGGGGCGCGGCCGCGGTTCGCCGCGGAACGCTGGCTCCTACGGGGGCACTCGCGGAGCCCAGCGTCAACACATCACCGCGCCTCAACGCCCGCCCTTCGAATCCACCCAGCCCGGTGACCAGATGGGTGGACGCGCTGCCCAGCAGCAGCGGCACCGCGATGCCGCCGCGCACGCACAAGTAGCAGCGCGCGCCCGATCGCGCATGGCCGCAGCGCACCTGCTCGCCCGGCTTCACTTCGACGGTTCGCCACAGGGGAATGCTCGCATCGAAATCCGCTCCGGTGAGCGCCACCAGCGCCCCGGACTCGAACTCGAAGGCGCCGCCCGCGAGCGTCATCTCCAATGCCGCAGCGCCTTCCGCATTTCCCACCAGCAGGTTTCCGGCGCGCAGCGAGAGCGCGTCGGCGGCGCCCGAAGCCGAGATTCCCAGGTGCGCGTACCCGGGCCTGCCGAGATCCTGCACCGTCGTGAGCAGTCCTGGCGAAATGACGCGAATACGGTTCAGAAGTCGCCCTTCGAAATCGGCACGAACTTTACATGATCGCCCATACGCAACAGAACAGGTGGCTCGGCATCCGGCTGGAAGAGCCGCAGGGGCGTGCGCCCTATGAGCCGCCACCCACCCGGCGACGCCACAGGATAGACGCCGGTCTGGCGGCCGCCAATCGCCACGCTGCCCGCCGGCACGCGGCTGCGGGGAGTGGCCAAACGCGGTGCCGCGATGGACTCGGGCATCCCGCTCAAATACGGAAATCCCGGCGAAAATCCTAGGAAGCAGACCAGGTAGTCTGCGCCCGAATGAATCGCCACGACCTCCGCGGGACTGCGGCCGCCGATAGCCGCCACATCATCCAGATCCGGCCCGTATTCTCCGCCGTAGCACACCGGAATTTCCACCGTGCGCTGTGCGGGCAAGGGCGCCTCCGCGGCCTGGGCATAGAGTTCGGTAGCCGCGCGCTCCAGATCGCGATGCCCGGTCTCGAACGGATTGAAATCGATCAGAATCGAAGCGTATGCCGGATGCACGTTGACCACGGCGCGCACGGCCCGCAACAGCGGCGTGAGGCGCACGATATCGCGCTGCGTGTCGAGCGGGGTCTCATCACCAAAAACCAACAGCAGCGAACGGTCGCTGGAGTACACAAACCGCATGGCATTCGATGGCATGGGATTGACTCGCACCTACCAGTTTGATACGTTTCTGACTGGCGGGAGATTATGGAACTGGCAACGGCACAGAGCGCAGAGGTGGTTTGGCAGGGTCACGACAAGAAACATAAAGGCTGGATGGTACACCTTCAAGTGGGATCGGACGTCATCAAGTACGCGCCACCGGCGCCGGGCCCGGACCAGAGCGCCGCCGACCCCGAACTGGTCTCGCTGGCCTTGAAAGCCGCGCAGGACGAAGGGTACGAACTCAGCCCCACCGCCGTCAAGATCACGCGGTAGGGCGGCATCACCACGCCAGTTGCACCAGCGAGACGGCTTGCCGGGGCAGGCGGAATTCCACGGCTGCGGGGCCATTGTCCGGCAAACGCCTCGGCGGCTCAAGCGATTCGAGTTGTGCCGCGCTCGCGAGGCGCGCGAGCTGTTCGGGTGAAGGCCTTTGCGGCGAGCCCATTTCCTTCCATACCGTGTAGGCGTTGCTGTGCGTCGAGTCGACCCGGTAATGCCGCACCTCAACACGGCCGCCGGCCGGAAGACCGGCTACCTCCAATTTGATATCGGCATCCGGGGCGGGCAAGTCGTCGTCATGATAATTCCATAGCAGCACGGATACGGATCGCTCGCCGCGGCTGGCCATGGCGCCGATATCCGGCTGTTCCCGCACGCCGTCCCGCAGCATCGAATCGAATCCCAGGGCGCCGGAGCTGTCGGCCCGCAGGCGCTGGCCGGTCATCATTCCGAGCATACGGAACAGGTTCAGCACCGGCTTATCCACGCCGTTGGTGGCTAGCGACCGGAAGCCTTCGAACCAAGGCTGGTCTTCGAATTCGAACGCCCAGGTAACCACCCCGGCGAGGTTGACGGCCCGCGTTTCGGCCAGATCCAGAATTCCGTGCAGCGCGGCCGCCGTGTAGCACGCATAGAGCGCTCCGTTGCGATAAGCGTTCTGCGGGTTGGTCTTGGCGGAGCAGGCAGCGCAGCCTTCCGGGTCCGACTCGCCAATGATTACGGGCTTGTTCCGCAATTCCGGGAATGACGCCACGATTTCGAAACCGTGCGCCACATCCTGCAATTGTTTCCGTATGCCCATCTGGACGCGGCCGTCCACCAGGCGCGGGCTGCCCTTGGCGTGAAAACCGATGTAGTCGAGAGGCACTCCGGTTTTGCCGGTGGCGTAGTTCGTTCCGCGTACGCAGTGTTCGAGGAACGCACGCAGGAACGCCGCGGCCTTCTCACCGGACGGACCGGTGGAGTGCGGGCCGCCGACGCGTGCGGCCGGGAACGCCCGCTTCACCGCATCCGCCGTGAAGTCGTAGAGCTTGTGATATTCTTCCGGCGAGGCCAGCCAATAGGCGCCGTCCGGTTCGTTCCACACCTCCCAATACCAGGACGCTACTTCCTCCTCGCCGTAACGCTCGACTTCGTGCCGCACCCATTTGAAGATCAGCTCCGCCCATGCCTGATAATCGTTCGGCGGATACGCCCAGCCGGTTGCCAGGCTGCCTTTGGGCCAAGTGTGCCGGTAAGGCTCGGGATGCGTGGAGAGCGCCTCGGGCATGAAGCCGATTTCGACCAGCGGCCGCAATTTGGCGGCGTGCCAGGTATCGAAGATGCGGTCCACGATAGTCCAGTCGTAGATGGGGCCGCCGGCGGACGCCTTCGTGTAGACGTTAGTGGAACCCCACTTGAGCGCGGGCGTGCCGTCGCCGCTGGTCAACAGGTTGTGTGCGCGAATGTAAACCGGCGTTGGGCTCAGGGCCGCCAGTTCGCCCAGCAGCTTGCGACCGTTCGGCGCATAGGTGTAGTTGGGCTCGTCGTAGCCGAAGAAGGCCCATACCGGGCGAAATGGCCCCATGGTGGAGGCGGCATCCACCCGCACGACGACCTTATCCATCTCTTGTTGCGCGGGAGCCGGAGCCGCCGCCAATGCCAGCACTAACGCTGCGAGTCGCACGGTTGTTATTATCCAACATGAAATGCTTGATCTGACGCAGCACCCTCATCGCCGCTTGAACATGCTGAATGGATCGTGGGTCCTGGTCTCTCCGCATCGCACGCAAAGGCCTTGGCTGGGCCAGGTGGAGAAGAGCGCGCAGGCCGAGCAGCCGCCGTACGACCCGGCTTGCTATCTCTGTCCGGGAAACGCGCGCGCGGGCGGCGTGCGCAATCCGCCTTATACCAGCACGTTCGTATTCGACAACGATTTCGCCGCGCTGCTGCCCGGCACGCCCGCCGAAGGCTCGAACCGCGCAGGCCTGCTGATCGCGGAAGGCGAACCGGGCATCTGCCGGGTAGCCTGCTTTTCGCCGCGCCACGACCTGACCGTGTCGCGTATGACGGCGCCCGATCTCGAGCTGGTAGTGGATACCTGGACGGCGCAGTATGCCGCGCTGGGCCGCATGCCGTTGATTCGCTACGTGCAGATTTTCGAGAATCGCGGCGAGATGATGGGTGCCAGCAATCCGCACCCGCACTGCCAGATCTGGGCTTCAAGCAGCATCCCCACCGAGGCCGCCGCCGAACAGCGCGCGCAAGCGGATTATCGCGCCAGCCGCGGCACCTGCCTGCTGTGCGATTATCTGGCGCTCGAGCGCGAGTGCGGCGAGCGCCTGGTCTGCGAGAACCAATCCTTCACCGCGCTGGCGCCGTTCTGGGCCGTCTGGCCGTTCGAAACGATGATCGTCGGCAAGCGGCACCTGAGCGGCATGGACGAGTTCGACGGCAACGAGCGGCGGGGCCTGGCCGATATTCTGAAGCGCATCACCACGCGCTACGACAACCTGTTCGGCGTTCCCTTCCCCTACACCATGGGTTTCCATCAGCGGCCCACCGACGGCGAGGCGCATCCGGAATGGCACTTCCATGCGCATTTCTATCCGCCGCTGCTGCGCTCGGCGACCATCCGCAAGTTTATGGTCGGCTTTGAGATGCTGGGGATGCCGCAGCGGGATATCACTGCGGAGAATGCGGCGGCCAGGCTGCGGGCGATTGCGGAAAGTTAACGTGGCGGCGATGGCAGGAGCCTTTGCGCGCGGCGAAAGACGGCTACCAGCATCTTTTCGGTCAGCTTGCCGGTGGAAGTATTCTGCTGGCTGGGATGGTATGAGCTGATCAGCGCGGGCTGTCCGGGCGCGGTTTGGAACTGGCGATCGTGGCCAAACGCAAAAGCCGAGCGGCTGCGGATCAGGTCGCGGCCCTGCAGAATGCTCAGGTAATTGTCGAACGCCATCCGCCCCAGCGCCACCACCACCTTCAGGTTCTGCAACAGGTCTAACTCGCGTTCGAGGTAGCCGCGGCAGTTCGCGATCTCCTCGCGCGTGGGCTTATTATCCGGCGGCGCGCAATGCGCGATAGCCGTGATATACGCATTGACCAGGCGCTGGCCGTCGTCGCGCGAGCGGCTTTCGGGCTGGACGGCGAAGCCGGTTTCGTGCAACACGCGATAGAGCACGTTCCCGGAGCTGTCGCCGGTGAACATGCGCCCGGTACGGTTCGCTCCGTGGGCGGCGGGCGCCAGACCGATGATCAGCAGCTCGGCGCCAGGATCGCCGAAGGATGGCACGGGTTTGCCCCAGTAATTCCAATCGCGATAGGCGCGGCGCTTGACCCGCGCTACTTCGGCCGAGTACGCGATCAGCCGCGGGCAGCGCCGGCAATGCACAATTTCGTCCTGCAAAATATCGAGGGCGGTACAATTCAAGCGATGCACCTTCCTTTTCGCGTGGATGGACGCAAGGCCCTGGTCACGGGGGGCGCGAGCGGCATTGGCGAAGCTACCTGCCGGTCCTTATGCGCCGCGGGCGCGCTGGTTACGATCGCCGATATCGACCGGCCCAGGGCCGAAGCCCTGTCGCTCGAATTGCCCGGCGCGTCCGTCCTCATACTTGATATTACCGATGAAGCGGCGGTCGAGTCCGCTTTCGCCGGCATTGGGGCGCTGGATATTCTGGTGAATAATGCGGGAATCGGTCTGGTGGGCGGCGTGGAGCAGACCGACCTGGCCGATTTTCGACGGTTGTTCCGGGTGAACGTCGAGGGCATGTTCCTGGTGACGCGGGCAGCCATGCCGCTGTTGCTCGCCGCGCGAGGCGCGATTGTGAACATCGCGTCGGTGGCAGGCATGGTGGGGGTCAAGAAGCGCTTCGCCTACTGCGCTACGAAAGGCGCGGTAATCGCCATGACGCGGCAGCTCGCGGTGGATTACCCCACGGAGATCCGCGTAAACTGCGTTTGTCCCGGCACGGTCGACACGCCGTTCGTGGAAGCTTACCTCGAGAAATACCACCGGCACGAAAAGGAAAAAGTGCGCGCGGAGCTGAACCAGCGGCAACCGGTGGGGCGGTTGGGGCGTCCGGAAGAGATAGCCAGCATGGTGCTGTACCTGTGCTCGCCGGAAGCGGAATTCGTGACCGGCGCGGCGCTCACCATCGATGGCGGCTGGACGGCCGCGTAGAAAGATGTTAAAATATTAATAAGGAAAGCCTTGACGCGATGGCGCCCGCGCGTGCACAATTAAACTGTCCGGCTGCTCCGGTCGGCTCTCAGTTAAATAAAGCTTCTGGCGAAATCCCCCAGGGTCCATGGTTTGGACAATGTGGCGGGCCGTGTTGGCTATGACGAAGGCTCAGTACAATTTTTTCCGTATCCCGCAACTTGCCATCCTCTTCCTGGTGGTCTCGAACGCTGTTTTTGGAGCTCAGGCCAAACGGCGGCACCATCCTGTGCATCATACCGTGCGTCATGGAGCCGTGGCGGCCCACCGCGCCGGCAGTCCCGCCGGAAGTTCATTGATACATACTATTGCGTACGTGCCGCAGGGGCCGGTCGTTCGAGGCGGGCCTTGGACCGAGCCGACTTATGCCGACTCGACCGTAGGCGACAACGCGGATGGCGAGGATCTGGACGTGCGCCGGGCGGCAGTGGAAGCGCTGGGGCCATACAACGGATCGGTTGTGGTGGTGAATCCCGCTAGCGGGCGGATCCTGTCGATCGTGAACCAAAAGCTGGCGCTGGGCAGCGGATTCCAGCCATGTTCCACCATTAAAGTCTCGGTGGCGCTGGCGGCGCTTAGCGAAAAGGTAGTCGGCCGCGACGGCAAGCTTTGGCGCCGGGGCTACAACCTGACCCAGGCTCTGGCCCACTCGAACAACTTTTACTTCGCAACGTTGGGCCTGAAGCTGGGGTTCGATAAAGTGAGCTACTACGCGCATCTTTTCGGATACGGAGAGAAGGCCGGGCTGAATATCGCCGGCGAGAACCCCGGGCGCTTTCCTTCCGCCCCTCCGAAGAACGGCGGCGTGGGCATGCTGACCAGCTTCGGCGAAGAGATCGCGCAGACACCGCTCCAGCTTGCCGCGCTGATGTCGGCCCTGGCCAACGGCGGCACGCTGTATTACCTGCAATACCCGAGGTCAGTGCAGGACGTGAGTAATTTTGTGCCACAGGTAAAGCACCAGTTAGATATCCAAAACCTGATTCCGGAGATCAAGCCCGGCATGCTGGCCGCCGTCGAGTACGGCACGGCGCGACGGGCGCAACAGGACGAGGCGATCGCCGGCAAGACGGGAACCTGCACCGATAGCCACACGCACCTGGGCTGGTTCGGCTCCTTCAACGAGGCCGGCAAGAACAAGCTTGTCGTGGTGGTTCTACTGACCGGTGGAAGGCCTGCGATCGGCCCAATGGCGGCTGGAGTAGCGGGGGAGGTGTACCGCAACCTGGCCCAGAAGAACTACTTTGCTGCCAACGCCCCGACGATGGCCCCCACGCTCATTTCTACGCAGATCTGCTGCGCGAGATAGGTTGTGAGTTAGGTGGGACAGGCCTCCGGCCTGTTGGGGAGCCTACTTGACGGATTCAACTTGATATCCGGCGGGCACCTCGAACAACGCGGGGTCCGGCTCGCCGCGCCGGACTGCAGTCAATCGCTCCACCGTGTTACCCATCATCGGGTCGCTATGCTTCTCCAGGATGGTCACATGCAGGTCCGCCGATTCCCACCGCTCGTGAACGATCTGCAGAGGCCGGTCGTTGCCGATCTGCCCCGCCGGGATTTCCGTGGTGGTCCGCGTGCCGTCCACTTCCACGCCTTCCATCTCCTGCTTGCCTAGCGATTCGGCCTTCTCCGGCTGGTCCCCTTTCCGTATCGTCATCGTCGTCATGCCCGTGGCTGCACTGATCCGGGTGTTCGATCCCGCGGGCGATCCTCCACCCTGCACTTGCGCCGTTTGCACTTTGCTAAAGGCGATCGAGTGGGACAACGGCATCTTGCGCGCGGTCTGCTGCCTGGTGTCGAGGACGTAGCTTACATTCGCCACAGGATCCGAAATCCAAACCTGCTCTCCGCTCTCGCGCCGGACACGGCCTTCGCCATCCCGATAGATCGTATGGGATTCCTGGCGGTTGATGTGCGTTCCATCCCCCAAGGTCTGGGTGATTTCGGTGACGGCCTCGGCTGAATACGGCGCGCCTTTCACCACCGGCCCGATCAATCCGAACTGAGCGACACCGACAGCATCACGGATGACGACAGCCAGAGGCCCCGCAGCCACATGCACGGGTCCGTCCTCAGAAAGGATCGGGCCCTCCGTATCCGGCTTCTGCGCCAAGGCGGCACCGCAGGTGATCGCTGCTATACCAATCCATATGCTCGTCTGTTTCACTTTTTTCTCCTTTCGTTTCCTTTCCCTTAAGGTACAAATCGAATAGCGCGCGCCTGGCCGTCTTCGCCTATTACGAGATCGGCCATAATGACCTGCGTAGCGCCGGTTTGCGGCATGGCGGCGAAGGCGGACGCCGGTAACATTACCCTCACCACCACACCTACCTGAATCGGATCGCCGTCGTCGAGCGCCAGGAAATCATCCAGCCTTGGAAGCGGTTTCGACTTGCGGACGCGCCTGAATTTCGGCTTCACGTCGGGCGTGACCGTACGGCTTACGATGGCCGGCGCCGGCGGAACGGTTGCCTGTTTCTTCGCGACCAGCGCGGGCGCGGCGACTTGCGGATGCCGGGCCATCGTCAGCACGCCGAGCACGGCCCCCATCGCCAACACCCCCACCGCCGCGGCAACAGCCCAGCGGACCCAAGGAGCATCCGATTCCGGTACCGCTCGAAGCGGTAAAACGGCGGAGGTGGCGGCCACTGGAACCTCCCCCGCCAGAGCGTCCAGCAACGCATTCACCCGCGCCGCGGTCGCTCCGACGTGCTCCAACCGGGCGCGGCACCGGGCGCACGATTGCAAGTGCCCTGCCGCGCGGCGCCGCGTCGCCTCCGGCAGTTCGCCATCCAGGTACGCTGCAAGCGCGCCTTCATGCAGGCATCCCCTCATATTTCGCCCCCGTACGCCGACCGATATCTCTGCTCAAATTCAGCCGCGGCGCGCGCCAGCAGCTTGCCCACCGACGCCGGCTTGAGCCGCAATGCATCCGCCAACTCGGCATACGACAACCCGGCGTTGCGCAGCAGCAGCAGCCTCGCGGACACCGGCTTGAACCCGGCCAGCACGGCTTGCACGCGCGCCCTCCGCTCAGCGTCGAGCATATCCGCTAACGGATCGCCGGCGCTCGAAGTCCGCAGAGCCTCAGCCCCGGCCGCCTTCTCGTGACGTCTGCGCCGCGCCGCCACACGCAGCGCATCCAGCCCCAGGTTCACCGCCGTACGATACAGCCACCCCTCCAGGTTATTGTCCGGACGGAATAAAACGGGCCGTGAGGACAACCGGCAAAACACCTCGGACGCCAGTTCTTCGGCCTTCCCGCGGTCGCCGGTGATCCGTGAGAGGAGGCTGACCAGGCGCGGATACTGGAGCCGAAAGACATCCTCCAGCGTCGCATCCGCCGCGGCTCGCCCATGCCGCTCGAAGCTGATCTCTTCGCCCGCGTCCACTCTCATACAAACGACGCCCCGGATCGAAATGTGACAGACGCCCATGAACCACCCCGCTCTCCAAAACGTATAACAGAAGGATGCCGCAGAAACCCCATTCCCCGCCTCCGGCCCGCGGATTCATCGCAGATTGGGCCGTCAACCTGGTCGTGCTGCTGTTTGGAGTCACTACCATCGCGCAGCCCTTCGTGATCCCGAGTTCCTCGATGGAAGACAACTTGCTCATCGGCGACCACGTCATCGTCGACAAAATGGCCTACGCGCCGCCCGGCGCCGTCTCCAAATACCTCTTACCCTACACGCCCGTCAAGCACGGGGACATCATCGTCTTTCGATACCCGATCGATCTCAAGCAGAACTTGGTCAAACGCGCCATCGGGCTGCCCGGGGACCGCATACGGATCCTGAATAAGCAGGTTTATCTGAATGGCCAGGCCCTCCGCGAGCCCTACAAGTATCACAAGACGGATTTCGTGGCGCCCTATCGCGACATTTTCCCCAGCTACCCCGTCGGCCAGGTCTATGAGCGCGCCGTCACCATGCTTCGCAATAATGTGGTCGATGGCGAAGTGGTTGTGCCTCCCGATTGCTATTTCGCCATGGGCGACAATCGCGACGTTTCGCTCGACAGCCGCTATTGGGGATTCGTCCCGCGCGAGAATATTGTCGGCAAACCCTGGCTGATCTTCTGGTCCTACGACGCTCCCGGCGAGGCGTTGTCGGACGGCAATATCCATCCCGACCACGTTCTCGACATGGCTTTGCACTTCTTCACCAAGACGCGCTGGCGGCGCACGTTTCAGTTGATCAGGTAGCGGAGCCGCTTGACTCCGGGCGATTGCAGTTGGCAGCCACGGCGTCGCACGGGGCTGATCGCCGTCTGCGGTCTGGCCTAATCCGCAGGAGCATGACGCCCAAGGAGTCCGCGTCGAGAAGGTCAGCGCGCGACGGTGACCTGGACGCTGCTGGTGCTGCCGTCGTATGACGCCGAAATCGTCACAACCGTCTTTGTCTTGACCGCAGTTGTGGTGATAGTGAACGCCGGGGAAGCGGCCGATCCCTTGGCGACCGTCACCGAAGCCGGCACTGAGGCCACCGTCGGGTTCGAGCTAGTCAGTGTGACCTGAGTGGCTTCCGGCGCCGTGCCGTCCATATGGACTTCGTTGCCGGTAATAGGCTTCCCGCCGGTCACCGACCGCGCTCCCAGCGAAACCGACTTCACCAGCAAAGGCTCCACGGTCAGCGTTGCCGTTTTTGGCACACCTCCTGTCGTTGCGGTAATGCTCGCAGTTTGATTTGAGGCCACCAAGCTGGTGGATAGCGAGAAGTTGGCGGTCGTGCTGCCGGCAGGTACGGTCACTTTGGCGGGAACCGTGACGCCCGTGCCCGTCAGATCCACAACGATGCCGCCGGTCGGGGCGGCAGCCGTAAGCGTAACCGTGCCCTTACCTTTGTCTCCGCCAACTATGGCAGCCGGGGCAGTTAATGTCGTCAGAAATGGCTCATAAAACGGATTCTCTACCAGCACGGAGGTCGCGTCGTTGCGGGTCCAGTATATGGTCGTGCCATCCGGTGAATAGGCGATCGATAGCACCCCCCCATAACCAAACACATAGATATTCCCCCCTCCATAGATATTCGAGCCCGGGATACCTGTCTCCTGATTGTAGGTCTGCATTAGCTGGCCCGTAGCGACACTAAAGATGAGTAGGGCACCTGTAGTATCGGCGGCGGCGACGGTACCTCCGTCCGGTGAGAACGCCACCGCGTTCAAAAGCCCGGCGTTTCCGGTAAGGTTGAACAGCAGCGTGCCGTTGATGGTGTATAGCTCAAGACTAGGGCTTCCCGAGCCCGGATTGTTCGCAACCGCGACCTTGCTTCCGTCGGGAGAGATAGCAATGGGGCCTAAACCGGCAAACTGCGGGTTGAAGGTTGCAACCTGACTAAAGTCAGACAACTGGAAGATGGCCGGGACGTAGGTACCCGGGCCGGGGACCCAGGCAGCGATCAGAGATCCATTGGGTGTGATCGAAAATGGTTGCGATGCGGCAATCGATCCGGTTGTTGCGCCCGTCTGGTAGTTATAAAACGAGATGTTTGTCGCGAATACGTTGCCAGACACCAGAGTCTGGCCGTCCGGCAGAAACGCTACTTGGCCCCAATGATTGTTAAGCACGCTGATTGGTGTGCCCGTGGAGACGTTATAGAGCGTGGTGCCGCTCCCGGAGGCAGATACGAAGAGAGAGGCGGCCAGAGTTTGTCCGTCGTTGGACAGGGCGGCGCTGTCCGAGCCAGCATAATATCCCGCCCCAACGTCGATAAGGCTGACCAACGATCCGTCCGAGACATTGCGCACGGCTACGGTGCCGTCGCCGCCGTCGGATGGGGCGGAGACTGTCTCGGTCCCGTTACCGGAAAACCCTCCCGAGTACAAAGGGGACCAATTGTTGGAAATGTCGAACGATAGGGTCGCATTATTCGCGTTGAGCACATGGATCAGATTATCGGTGGTAACCAGGGATTGGCTGTCCGCGGAAAAGCCGACGGAAACCAAGCCGACGTATTGGTAGGGCAGTAGGAACGAGCCGAGCAGGTTCCCAGAAGGGAAGCCGTAGATCGACGCGGTGGAGGGGATGGCACCGGTAGTATAGTCGTGGCCGGGATTTCCAGCCGCGACTTTTGTTCCATCCGGCGACAAGGCGACATAATAAGCCATTGGACCAGGAATCGATAAAACGGGCTGCGGATAGGTGCAGGACCCTGATGGCGGCACGGGACAGCCTTGGCCAGTCAGATAGGCAGAGATTTTACCGTATCCGAAGACATAGTAACTCGCGTTGCCCGCGGCCGCGAAGTTGAACGTATCCGATCCATAGTCATAGTAAATGCTTCCTCCGCTTGCGAGGGGATACACGATCCCGTCCGCTCCGCCGAAAAGTTCGTGAATGATCACCGACGATCCGTCGGCTGAGAACAACGACACGGCTACGCTAAAGCTCGTGGGCTGCCCATTCTGATACGCGACGATCGGTTGGAACACGCAGCATGGATTGGCCAGCGTGAACACCCCGGCAACCGGAGTGCCCCAGGGCTGTTGGGGTAGGCCCGGCGAACCGTAAGTGCTAACAGCCAGCTTGCTGTGATCGGGTGAGAAGACGAAAGTGAGCCCACTGGCACCTACAGCCTCGTATGCGGGGCCCACCGGGATCGTGTACGATAGGCCTCCGGCAGGTACCGTGAAGATCTTAATGCTCATACCGCCGCCGCTCGCATCTTGTCCCGCTACGGCAAGGTATTCGCTATCCGGCGAGAGGACGTATCCCTGACCCATTTCATAACTAAATGGAATGATGGTTTTCAGCAGCATGCCGTCCGAAGCGCGGAAGAACTTAACCGTAGCATCTCCCTGCGAAACGATGGTTTGCCCGTCGGCGGTATAGTATGCAACCGGGGGAGAGGAATGCCCCCCGCGCATCCATACGATGTTGGGCTGCTGGCATAGCCCAGGGACGGCGATGGACAGACTGAACAGGATGAGGGTCGTGCGGGTCTTAATAGACGGCATGAGTTAGGCGTTTATCCTCTTGATTAACTGTGGCTTTTCTTAATCTAGGTTCCGGTTAGTATACACGAACTGCGCTGAACTAGCGAAACGGAAGGGTACCGGCATAAGTACCGGCATAAGTACCGGTACTATCCCTCTGGCCGCTGATCACCGAGGCAGGAGATAAGTCTTCAGAATTGACATATCGCCGATAGTCCAGCCGCGAACTGTTCTGAAGAGACGAAAACTCGTGCAGCGGATATCTGGACCGCCGAAACCTACGAAATCGCGCAAGGCCGCTACGATTGGTCGCGCCTGGCCAACGAGCGGTGGTTCCTGCGCGCCCCCAGGGACCGCGGTGTCGGGCAGTTGCTGGCCTTCGTCAACAGTCCGCCGGCCCGCAACGGCCTGACCAATGCTACCAAGGGCCTGGGCGCGACCAACTTTAAGCCGGGCTACGAAGGTCAATTCGCGCGCTACCTGGCCGATATCCTGCGTCATTTTCGCGATGCCGAGCGGATCGATTTCACCTATGTGAGTCCGGTCAACGAGCCGCAGTGAGAGTGGGACAGCACCACCCAGGAAGGCAATCGCTATAGTAACCAAGACATCCGAAGCGTGGACCCAGATCGTGATCGTCGAAAGCGCAACATTCCAGATATGTATGAGGCGGATGCCCGCATCGGCTTCCACAGCTAAGGCTCCGACCGCAAGCTGCGCGAGAAGATGGACCATTACCCCGGATGGAAGCTCTGGGAAACGGAATACTGCATCCTGGAGGGGCCCCAAGGCAAAGGCCGGCAGCGGCCGCGACCTCAACATGCAAACCGCCCGCGTGATGCATTACGACCTGACCGTGGCCAACCTTTCCGCTTGCCAGTGGTGGACGGCCGTCTCGCCCGAGGACTACAAAGATGGTCTGATCTACACCGACTTGGCCCACGCGGTCTGCTCGGTTCCGCGGCCAGCCCGTTTCCATTCCGCCGCGCTCAGCTGTGACCATAGTGGCCCAGTTCGAATAATCGCCAGTGGTCCCCAACTTGCCATATCTTGAGCCGGTAGGTATATGCTTCGACTCAACCGATGGCGCATCGCACTGACTGTTGGCTTGGCAGTTCCCACAGTCTGGATCAGCGTCACATTCTGGCGCGCATCGCGTGCCGCGCGCGACTCCGCAACCGGGCTGGCCGGCGATAGTCAACTGCGCTTCACTTCCACGCGGCTCGACCCCCTTAATCCAGCCGGCATCGAGTGGATCGGATCTCCCGCCGTCTTCACCGATTTCGCGCTATTTAAAGGCTATATCTACATTTCTGGCCCGGCCGGCCTGCTCGCATACGACGTCGGCGGAACCCTGCGCGCGCGCTATCGCCCCGGCCTGGAACTCCCCTCCGCGCCGCTCGGCGAAATGTCTGTGGGCGCGGCCGCCGATTCCTCCGGACGCGAATTGTTCATCGCGACCTCCGGCGAGGGTCTGCTGGCTTTCGATGGCAGCCACTTCCGCCAGATCCGCGCCGAAGACGAAGCGGCGCGCAAGCTGACCGCGGTGTTGCCCCTGGGCGACGGACGTGTCCTGATGGGGACAGCATCGAAGGGCGTCCTGGTCTACGATGGTAAGCGCCTCGCCGCGTTCCATCCGTCGCTTTCCGGCCTGCACGTGACCGCGCTGGCGGGCGATGCATCCAGCTTGTGGACCGGCACGCTCGATCGCGGCGTCTATCATTGGCACGCGGGCGAATTGGATCGCATCACCGAAGGACAGGGCCTTCCCGATCCGCAAGTGCTCTCGCTCGAAGCGGCGGGCGACCGCGCCTTTACCGGCACACCCATGGGAATTGCCGAATTCCGAAGCGGCCGTTTCACGCGCGTGCTGGCCCGCGGTTTCTTCGCCTCCGCGCTGCTCGCACGAGGCGAAACGCTTGCGGCCGGCAGCCTCGACGAAGGCGTCGTGGAAATACCGCTCTCGAGTGCGCAGGTCCGATCCGTGCGGCCGCGCCTTCACGAACTGGGCGCACAGGTACACAAGCTGCTCGATATGGATGGCACGCTCTACGCGCTGGCCGGCGATGGCCTTTACGCGCTTGATCCGCGCTCTCCGGATTGGCGACGCGTGCTCGAACGCGATGCCGGCCTCACTAACCCGGTGCTGGCCGATCGCAACGTCTCCGCGCTGGCCTTCGACCCGGCCGGCCACCTTTGGGTGGGCTACTTCGATCGCGGCCTTGACATCGTAAACGGCGCCCGCGCCACGCACCTCGAAAACGATACGCTGTTCTGCGTCAATCGCATCGTTTCCGATGCCGATTCCCAAACCACCGCCGTAGCTACGGCGAACGGCGTGGCCCTGTTCGACGCCGCCGGGAACCAGCGCCAGACCCTGCGGCAATCCGACGGCCTCATCGCCGATCATGTCACCGACGTCGTGCTACGCGCCGGCGGCATGACTCTGGCGACGCCCGCGGGTCTCACCTTCATCGATTCCTCAGGCACGCACAGCGTGTCCGACTTTCACGGGCTGGTGAACACGCACGTCTATGCGCTGGGCGCGTCCGGAAGTGAATTGCTGGTTGGAACGCTCGGCGGATTGTCGGTGTTCGAAGGCGGCGTAGTACGCGCCAGCTACACCACGGCCAATTCCAGCCTCAAGCACAATTGGATCACCGCCATAGTGCCGGTCGGGCCGGATTGGTTCGTCGGCACATACGGCGCGGGCGTCCTGCGCCTCGATCCGTCCGGCCAGTGGCAGGGCTTTGCGGACCTAAAGCCGCCTGTCGAGATCAATCCCAACGCCATGCTGGTGACGCCATCGCGCGTTTATGCCGGCAGCCTGGGCCGCGGCTTATATATCTATGACCGCGCCTCCGCACGATGGACCGCCCGTACCGCGGGATTGCCTTCAGCCAATGTCACGGCGCTCGCCACGCGCGCAGGCGAGCTCTACGTCGGCACGGATAACGGCCTGGTGCGCGTGTCCGAACGGAGCCTGCCATGAGACGCTGTGCCCTGCTCCTGTTGGCGGTGCTGCCATGCGCCGCCGATAGCGGCGTGCTCCTCCCCGAAGGCCACAACCAGCCCGATGCGTCCGTGTTCTCCCTCGATGAGATGATCGTGGACATCCTCATCGATAATGGCGACGCCAGCGTTTCTGTACGGCAAATCTTCGGCAACCACACCGGCAACGTGCTCGAAGGCAACTATGTTTTCGCGCTGCCTTCGCGCGGCCTGGTCTCCGATTTCGCCGTCTGGGATGACGTGACCCGCATCCCTGGCGTCATCATCGAACGCCGGCGCGCCGAAGAGATCTACGACAGCCTGCGCTGGCAATCCGTCGATCCCGGCCTGCTCCAGCAAGGCGAGCGCGAGGCCGGCGAAGCCATGCGCAGCGACGTCTTCAGCGCGCGCATCATGCCCATTCCGGCGTTCGGAACCAAGCGCCTCGAGATCGGCTACCACCAGCGCATGGCGGTCGAGAATCTGGGCTCCGAATTTGCGCTGCCGCTGCGCCCCTCCGCATACCGCGCGCAAGTTGCCGGTCGCCTGGTCATCAACCTTGAATTGCGCTCCGGCCACGCCATTCGCAATTTTGACCCGCAAGGCAAGCTTTATCCGCTGCGCATCGTCGAGCGCGATGCGCATCTGGTGAAAGCGGCATTCGAAGGCCAAGACGTCAGCCTGGGCGAAGACTTCGCGGTGCGCTACGGATTCGATGCCGCTCGCGCCAATACCCTGGATGTCATCACTTACCGCCACCCTTCGGCGGACGAGCCGGGTTATTTTGAGGCATCCGCGCTGGTCGCCGACAGGACCCCCGCGGCCGCTCAGAAGCCGCGCACGGTCATCGCGCTGTTCGACGCTTCGCTCTCCATGCAATGGGAAAAGCTGGGGCGCAGCTTCCACGCGCTCGATAGCCTGCTGCATTCGCTCAGTCCCACGGACCGCTTCAATGTGCTGGTGTTTAATACTGATGTCGCGCCCTTCGCGCCGGCGCCCGTGCCGGCGGAGATTCCCGCTATTGAAAAAGCGCTCGAATTCGTGCGCTCCAACAATTTGCGTGGAGGCACCGATCTGCAGGCCGTCCTGGCGCGGGCGCTGGCCCAGCCGCTCGATTCAAACGCTTACATCGTGTTGCTCAGCGATGCCAGCGCCACGCGCGGCACGGTCTCGAACGGCAAGCTGGCCGATTGGTACGCGGCCGCATGGAAGCAGTCGGCGGCGCGCCCCCGCACCTACGTCTTCGGCATCGGCGATGACGCCAACCTGCCGCTAATCCGCATGCTGGCCCGCAACGATGGCATCTTCGAATCGGTGCGCTCCTCCGAGCCGATTGATTTCAAGCTCAACGCTTTCCTCGGCCGCATCGGACGGCGTGCCTTGAGCAACCTGGCACTCACGGCGTCGCCCGAAAACAATTTCGATCTGGTCTATCCGCTCGACGCGGCGGTCTTCCCCGGCTCCGTGGCCGCCTGGGTCGGCCAGTATCGCAAGCCCGCCGCGCAAGCCGCCTTCACCGTGCGGGGCGCGCGCGATGGCGGGCCGCTCGAGATGCGCGCGGCCGTAGCGCTCCCTCAGCAGAGCCTCGATCATCCGCAGGTCCCGCGCACGTGGGCCAAAGCGCGCGTCGATGCGCTGCTCGAAAAGATCGAGCGCTCGGGCGAAGATCGCGCCTCCATCGACGAAATCATACGGCTCTCGCGCAAGTACAAATTCGTCACGCCATACACTTCGTTCCTGGCCGTTCCACGCGCACTGCTGCGGCCGCGTGTGATCCGGCCCGGTGATCCCGTGCTGCGCGTCAGAACCGATCCGGACATTGTTTCGGTAGTCGCGCTGTTTCCCTTCGGTCTCATCAAGCCGCTGCGCTATCTGGATCGGGAAGACACTTGGCAGACGCGTTTCCTTGCCCCTGCCGACATGGCCGAGGGTAGTTATAGCGTGCGGCTGGTTCTGCGCGATCGCGCCGGGCACGTCTATCGTGAGGGCAAGACATTCGTTATCGCAAGCAAGCCGCCCACCGTGCGCGTGCTGCTGCCCAAGACGCGCTACCGGCGCGGCGAGACCGTAGCGCTGCGCGTGCGCGCGTCGGAATCCACCCGCACCATCAGCGCGCACCTTTACGGGGCCGCGCCCGTATTTCTGCATTGGAACCAGCAGGCCGGCGTCAACACCGGCGAGCTTGTGATTCCCGCGGCGCTGCCTGCCGGCAAGTATCGGCTCAACGTGACCGCGGAAGATATCGCGCACAATATCGGAACCGGGGAGGTGTCGCTTGAAATACTGCCGTAGGCTCACCCTTGTCGCCGTTGGCCTCTGCGCGCTGGCCCTCCACGCCGAGCTTGGCGAGTGGATACAGCATCTGGCCGTTGAATCCGGATTGCAGCGTGTCTTCTTCCGAACCGTGTCGCTGCCCGCGGGACCCGTAGAAGCGCGCCGCCCACCCGCCGAAACCCGCCCGGAGCTAACCGAACTCATCGCCGCCAGGCCCACCAGCGCCGAGCTCTATCGCCTGCGCGCTTCCGAAGCCGAGCTGGCTCTCGATTTCACCGCCGCCGAAGCCGATTGGCGCAAATATGCACAGCTCGATGCCGACCATGCCGCCGGCAATCTGGCGCTCGCCGATTTCTACCACCGCCGCCTGCGCCCCGCCGACGAAGTGCAGGCCCTCGATATCGTGGCCACCCCGGCATCCTTCACGCGCAGTCTCTCCGTGATTCGCGAGCAGGCTCTTCCGGCCACACTGGCCACCGCGCAGTACCGCGCCTGGATCGCGCACGATCCTCACGAGCCGGCAGTCTATCAGCAGTTCTTCAATTACCTGGTGGAGCAGAGGCAATTCACCGCCGCATCGCGCCGGATCGCTGTTTATCGCCAGGCGTTCCCTGCCGACGCCGTCGAGCCCGTGCGCGAAGCAGCTTTCCTGGCCGAGCGCCAGGGCACTCCAGCCCAAGCCTTGGCGGTCTACGATCGCGCCTTTGTGCCGCTCATGCCCGATGCTTTGATCAAGGATTACTTCGATCTGCTTACGAGGCAGGGCAAGCTGCGCGACTTTCTGGCCATTGCACGCGCCAACGCCCAGGCCGACCCGCAAGATCTCACCGCCGCCGCGCGTCTCTTCTATTATTACCGGCAGCAGTCCAACGTGCCGGCTGCCCGCCGCGCTTTGCTCGAATACGCCAACCGTAAAAAGAGCTGGACCGCCGCCGATCACTTCACCATCGCCCGCCTGCTCGAGAGCATTCAGGAATCCGATGAAGCCGCGCGTCACTACTACGCGCTCTATACTCTGCCTGGCGCGGAGGCGTCCGTCCGCGAGTCGGCGCTCGGCGGCCTGGCGGGATTGCTGCTCGCCGCCCCGGAGCAGCCTATCCGCTTCGGCGCGGGCAATCTTTCGTATTACCGCGACATCGGCGCCATCGATCCCTATCCGGGGTTCCTCAACGGGATTCTCTCGCTGCTGCTCAACTCCGCACAGCCGCGTTATGAATATCCACAACAGGATCAGACGGCGATAGCCTACTTCCACCGCGCCCGTGCTTCCGATCTGATCGGGCTATTCGATCGCCAGTTTCCCAAGTCGCCTCGGCGTCCGGATCTACATAAGCGCCTGATCGAAGCCTATGCCGCATACGGCGACGATGCCGCCGTGATTCGGGCCGGGCAGGCCTTCCGGGCCAGTTTTCCGGATGCCCGGGAACGCACCGGCGTGGCTCTGCTGATGGCCGACGCTTACGCCCGCCACGACCGGACGCAGGAGGAATTCGCGCTCTACGATCAGGTTTTGAAAGAACTCGCCGCGCAAGCCAGAGGCGTGCCGCTCAGCGATCCACGGTCGTCCGAGTACGCCGCCGTCCTCGACCGCTACATTTCGCGCCTGGTCAACCTCAATCGCATTCCCGATGCCCTCCAGGTCTATCGCGGCGAGCTCGACCGCAATCCCAAGGACCCCGGACTCTACGAGCGCCTGGCTGCGTTTCTCGAGCAGAATCACATGGCCGCCGGCGTCGAGCAGATCTATCAACGGGCCATACAACAGTTCCCCGGCGCTTCGTGGGAGGACAAGTTGGCGCGCTGGTATCTGCGCCAAAAGCGCGTTGAACAGTTCTCGCAGCTTACCACGCAGGTCGTGAAGATCTTCTCTGGAACGGACCTGGAGCGCTATTTCCGCGAGGTAGTGGCCGTCGCGCCATTCGATGCCCATCTCTATTTACAGTTGAATCTCTACGCGCACGACCGCTTCCCCAACGATCTCGTTTTCGTTAGGAACCTGCTTGGAGCCTATACCAGGCGGGGAACCGCGGATGGCGCGGCCTACACGCGGCTGCTGCGCGCTTACTGGTTCTACGATGACGGCCTGCGCGCGCAATTCTTCGAAGCTCTGTCGCATGCCGGCAAATTGAACGCCGAGCTCGCGGCCATTCGCGCAGCGCATCCCGATGCCACCGCCAATCCGGCCGCCGTCGAATTCCTGGCCCAAGGCGAAGCCTGGCAGTCGCATTTCGAAGCCGCCGCGCCCTGGCTGCGCGCTTCGAGCATAAGCATTCCCGGCGATACTCCCCGCGCCCGCCGCGCTTCTGCCGTATACCGCTCACTCGCGGCGTTCGATCCGAACAACACCGAAGTGGCCGCTTCGCTCGCCCTAAACCTGCATCGCTCGGACCCGCGTAACCGGGACCTCCTCGCCACCATCGGTGATATCTACGCCGATCGCGGCCTGCTCACCCGCGCCGCGCCCTATTGGAATCGTATGCCGCAGACGGCGCCCGGCAGTCCCGAGGCTTATCTCGACGCCGCCACGGTCTTTTGGGATTACTACCGCTACGGCGATGCGCTGCGCCTGGTCAACCAAGCCCGCGCAAAGTTCGGCGATCCCGCTCTATACGCATATCAGGAAGGCGCCATTTACGAGGGCCGGCACGATTACACGGATGCCGTTCGCGAGTACATCAAAGGCGCGCTGGCCACGCCCGATTCGGCCGGCGCACAACGCCTCATGGCTCTTGCGAACCGGCCCGCCGTGCGGAGTCTGGCGGACCAATTGACCCTCCACGCGGTCTCCTCGTCCAACCCAGGCATCGCCGCCCTGCGCCTGCGAGCCGACGTGCTCAATGCCCAAAAGCGCAGCGCCGATCTGGAGTCTTTTCTTGCCGGTATAGCGCGCCAGGAGGCCTCTCCCGTAACGCTCTCTTGGATAGAAAGCCTGGCCGCCGCTCACCAGTTCGATCGCCTGCACGAACTGGCCGTCGAGCGCCAGATCCAGGTCACGCGCGATCCCGTGGACAAGATCCGCCTGCGCCTGGTGCTGGTCCAGTTCTACGAGGGCGGCCACCAGACCGACGCTGCTCGCCGCGCCATCGATGCTCTCTATGCCGATAATCCGGCGATTCTCGGGGTGGTGCGCGCCGCGGTCGATTTCTACTGGCGCAATCGCATGCCCGCCCAAGCCATTGGCACGCTGACCCGCGCCGCTTCCGCCGCCAACGCGGAATATCGGCGGCAGTTCACCCTGGAGGCGGCCCGCAAAGCCACGGAATCCGGAGAATACGCTAACGCCCGATCACTGCTCGCGCCCCTGCTGCAAGGCGATCCGTACAACGCCGAGTACCTGGCCGCCATGGCGCAGACCTGGGCGCAGGCTGATGACGACAGCGGTTTGCGCGACTTCTACACAGCTACCATACAGGCCCTGCGCCAGGCGCCTGTCCCGCCCGAACAGCGCACCAGCACTATCGCGGCAATGCGCCGCGGCTTGATTCCGGCGCTGACGCGGCTCCGCCAATACACCGCCGCCGCCGACCAGTACATCGAAATCGTCAATCGCTACCCGGAGGACGAAGGGCTGGTGCGCGAAGCGGCATCCTATGCCATCGAGCACGGTCTCCAGCAGCAGTTACTCACTTACTACACTAAGACCGCCGCCGGCTCGCCCCGCGACTACCGCTGGCCCCTGGTCGAGGCGCGACTGGAGACCCATTTAGAAGATTTCCCCGCCGCCATAGCAGCATACTCGCGCGCGGTCGCCATCCGGCCCGACCGCATGGATTTCTTCGCCGCCCGCGCCACCCTCGAAGAGCGCCTGATGCGCTTCGATGAAGCCGCCGCCACCTATGAGCGGCTCTATGAGCTCAGCTATCGCGATCCGCAGTGGCTCATCAAGGCCGGAGAAACCTACGCGCGCCTCCGCAAGCCGGACCTCGCCGTCGAGACATTGCGCAAGGCGCTGCTCACCGGCCGGCCCGAACACCCCTACATCTTCTTCGAGATGGCCCAGAAGCTCGATTCTTGGGGGCTCGTTCGCGAAGCAGCGCCTTTCGCCGAGCGCGGCCTGTCGGCGAACTCCGCCGGCGCTGCGGCACTCTATGCGAGCCTGATGACTCGCCTGCGCGGTTACGAAAGGGCATTGCCGCGAGTTGCTTCCATCGAGGGTGCGCTCGCTTCCACCGGTCAGGCCGCCCGCTTGTATTACACCCCCGAGGAGATGTCCGTCTTCTCCGCTTACCTCGAAAAGCGCGGACCTGACATGCTGCCCGCCGCCGAACAGGCCGGCCTGGGCGATCTGGAAGCGCGCTGGCGCTTCGCGCTCCTAACCCGTCCGAATGGGCCGTTGATCCAACCAGACGAGCAGCGCCTCGTCGATCTTGAAACGCGCCGCATGGAATTCGCCGAGTTAGCCCGCTACCTGGAAGCCTGGTGGAAAATGAGCCCGGCGCCGGAACGCTATTACATGCTGAATCAAGCCGCCGAAGCCTGGCGCGCGGCCGGCGATTCTCGCAACGAATTGCGCGTTCTCGAAAGCGATCCGCAGGTCGTCGGACGCTACATAGAGCTATTGGCCACTCTCGATCCGGCGCGGCTGGTGACACTCGCGAGAGCGGGCAACAGCAAAGCAGTCGATCAAGCTATCGCGACAGGCCAGCCTGCATTGGCCTATCAGGCCATTGCCGCGTTCGGCCTCAAGCAGCCGCCTGTCTGGACCAAAGCTTACACTGCCCTGGCCGGCCTGTACGATCTCGATCGCGAACCGCGCGTCGATGCGGCTTTTCGCGGCGCGCTTGACGTCGCCACCATCGGCCAGCGTCTGGCCAAGGCCGCCAACCGCGATCGGGAACTGACTGGCGACGTCTGGTTCTACTACGGCTCGCGCTATGGTGAATACCTCGCCGGCACCCATCAGGGCCGTCCGGAAGATTACTTGCCGGCATCGCTCGAAGCCGCGCCCGGCAATCCGGCGGCCTACGCGACGCTCGCGGATTTCTACGCCGATCGGAGTGACGCGGCACGCGCGCTCGCCGACTACGATCGTGCTCTCCAACTCAATCCTAACCTCGGCTATGTACACGACCACGCCGCGCTGGTCCTTTGGAAAGAAGGCCGCCGCGCCGATGCCATCGCGCGCTGGAAATCCGCTCTAGCCGCCTTTCGCCGCCAGCAGGGCCGCCCCAATCTCGCGGATGAATTCTGGGTAAACGCGCCTGCAGCCATCCAGCATATCGCCGACCGCGGCCTCATTCCGGACCTGCGCTCCGAGCTCACGTCGCTGCTGCGTTCATATGTGCAGCGGCATGAGTGGTACCGCCTCGATCCTCTGCTCACACCACTCGCGCGGCACGGCGGCCTCGACCTCATTTTAGAGACGGCCTCGGCATCCGCCCAACCGGAGTCGTTCCTGGAGCACCTCTCCCGCGCGGGCTGGATTAGCGCTCATGACCACGAAACGATTCTGCTCCGTCTGATCGCAACCCGGCGCCCAGCCGACGTTCGCTATGCCCAGGTCGAGCTTGCCGCTCTTCTCGTCAAATCCAGGCAGACCGCCGCGGCGGAAGCCGTGCTCGCCTCCATCCCCCGGGACACTCGCCTGGAGATGTCGAACCAAATCGCGCCGCTCGAAATTCAAATCGCCGCTCAATTAGGCAGACTGGCCCAGTTGCTCGAAGGCTATCGCCGCAGTCCCGAAACCGAGCCGGGTGTCGGAAGCTTGCGCGACGCGGTGAGAGCCCTTCAGCAGGCCGGCGACGAGACGTCCGCGCGCCGGGTGCTCGAATTCCTCTACACGTGGGAGCTCGATCATGGCAATTTCGACGCCGCCAATTTCCTGGGCCTCGCCGAGGTTCGCCTTCAAGACGGCGCTACGCCTTCCGCCGTGGCTCTGCTGCATCGCATGGCGCTGATCTCCGGCGAGCCGTTTGAAAACTTGATGGCCGCCGCGGATCTGCTCGAACGGTTCGGCCATACCGAGGAGGCTATCGAATTTCTGGCCGCTCGCGTGCGCGCCGTGCCGTGGGATGAAGATGCCCGCTTGAAACTGGGTGAAGCGCGGCGCTCCGTTCCTGCAGTGACAGCTATCCTGGCGGATCCCCTGGCTCCCTATGCCGGGCGCGCCGTCGCGGCCCGCCTGCTGGCCAAGTGGCGCGAGCCCGTCCCCGTCGCCATCACCGGTGAGCTCGCCCTGCTTGCACGCGGCAAGATCGATCCCGCTGCCGCCGAACAGGCGCTCTACTTCGAAGCGCGCGTCACTGCGGCCGAAACCACCGCCGATGCGCAGGTGCGCGCCCGCCTGCTCCGCGGCGCGCTGGCCATCCAGCCGGATTCGGTTGCGGCTCGCCTCGCGGTCTTCCATGCCGAGTTCCAGGCCAGGGAATATCAGCTCGCCGTGTCGGCCTTGAGGGCCATGGAGCGGAGTTCGATTCCGGAGCCGGTATTACTGGATCTCGCCACTTCCTACGAGAATCTGGGCGAGCTGGAGAGCGCCCGGCAAATGCTCCTCGCGGCGCCGCCTCGTGCGGACATTCAAAAACGTATCGACGCGCTCAATCGCCGCATCGAAATCGGCACTCAAAACGCGCTGCGCCGCCCTGTCGTCACCGGCAACGTGGCACAGGAGCATCTGGTTCGCCCGAGGCTACAACCATGAAAATCACCGCTGTCGTTGTCGTCATTCTCGCGCTGGCCGCGCCCTTCCAGGCCCCACGGGCGGACATGGCCGCCTGGGTTCCCTCCGGCCCGCTGCTCTATCTCGAAGCTCGCGATTTCGGCGCGCTCCTCCGCGACTGGAACGCCTCCGGGGAAAAGAGCGCCTGGCTCGACAGCGCCAATTACGAAGTGTTCACGCGCTCGCGCCTGTTCGGCAGGCTGGGCGAGGCCTGGCAGGAATTCGCGGCGGCCGCCGGCTTCAACCCCGATATGCGGGCCCTCGAACCCATCGTCGGCGGCCATTCCGCGCTGGCGCTTTACGATATCGGCAAGCTCGAATTCCTGTACATTTCCGCGGCGCCCTCAGCGAATGTCATGGAAAGCGAGCTCTGGCAATCGCGCGCGAAGTACGAATCGCGCAACGCCGGCGGCTCGCCGTTCTACGTGCATGCCGACCCTGCCTCGGGCCGCGTGGTGGCCTTCGCCGTCTATCGCGATTACGTGTTGCTCGGCACACGGGAGGAACTGGTGGCCGGCGCTCTGCGTCTGCTCGCGGGCGAAAAGCCGGCGGCCGTCAACCAGGATCCCTGGTTCCGTGAAAGCGTGCGTGCCGCCGGCTCTCCGGGCGATCTGCGCCTGGTGATGAATCTGGAAACCATCATGCGTACGCCCTACTTCCGCTCCTATTGGATTCAGCGCAACAACACCTTGTTGAAGCCCTACTGGGCGGGCATCGCCGATGCGCGGCTCACGCCCACCGACATCCGCGAAGATCGTGTGCTGCTGCGCAGTACCGCCGAACCGGGACCGCCGGCCGCCTCATCCGCGGGCGTTGCGGCGCTTGCGCGCCTGGTACCGGACGATGCAGGGCTATACCGCGCCTGGGCGGCCCCGGAGGTCTCCACCGTTGCCGAACTCATCCGCGACAGGTTACTCGAGCCCGAAGTGAGCCATACGGCGTTTTCGCGGAATGCGCCGTGGGTGCCCGAAACACCCAATGCCGGAGGCGGGTCGGATTTCGAAACCCGCATCGATGAGCCGCCGCTCGCCGATAACGGCAGCCGTTTCGCGATCGAACCGCTGCGCAATCTGCTGGCCCGCGCTGGGATTCTGTCGGTGCTGCACGTTCAGACCAGCCGCCGGCTCGCCGATGGAGTGTTCGTCGAAACCCCCAGCGCCATTGTGCTCGCGGGCTCGTCCGCCTGGGATCCGGACAGCGTTCGTGTGGCGCTGGAGGGCGGCGCGGACAACGTGGAGTTCACCGCGCGCGGAAACCTGCTCGTGCTGGCCAACTCCGCGGACCTGCTCAAAGAAATCCTCAGCCGCGTAGACCGTAAGCCGGCTACCGATGGCGCTACCTACATCGCCGGTTTCCGTCACGCCGCCGAGCGCGCCAACTTCGAAAAAATGATGACCGCGCTCGACTATGGCAAGCCGCAGCCCACCTTCTTCTCCGGCAACATCGCCAGCTTGAGCCGTGTCTTCTCGCGCGTATCGACCGAATCCATCGTCGTTCATGACCACGGCGGGTCACTCACGCAAACTGTCGTGTACCAGCGTCCGCGGTAATGCAAAGGCCAGTATATTCTGTCCGGCGCATACCGCAACGTATTGCCTGCCATCGAAGACATAAGTCATTGGCGACGCTTTCCAGAGTTGGTTGGTCTGGAAGCGCCACAGCGGTTTGCCGCTCGCGGCATCGAGCGCCATGAACATGCCGCTGTCTTCGCCGAAGAAGACCAGACCCGTTACTGTCGAGAGTATGCCTCCCCAGGAAGCCGCGTCTCCGATTTGCGGCAGCTCCCAAGCGATTTTGCCGGACTGTATATCGATGGCGCGCAGCACTTTCTGTCCGGTCTCATCGGGCAGATTGCGCGACGAGCCGCCCATATAACTCCTACCGGCTTCCCACTCGGCGGGCCTCTTAGCATAGATACTGCATTTCTCCAGCGCCTGTACATAATAGAAGCCTGTGGCCGGATTGTAAGAAGTGGAAAACCAGTTAGTAGCGCCATCCTGCGACGGGCAAACCTGGGTCCCGCCAGTGGGCGTTTTCGGAAGCGGATTCAGCACCGGGCGCCCATCCTTCCCGATCTCTTTCGCCCAGGTCAGCTTCTTGACGAACGGCCGCGCCAGCAGCAGCTTCCCGTCGGTCCGGTCGAGCACGTAGAAGAAACCGTTGCGGTTGGCCTGCACCAGCAGCTTGCGCGGCTGTCCCTTCCAATCGGCATCTAACAGCACGGGCGGCTCGGTGGCGTCCCAATCGAATACATCGTGCGGGGTGAACTGGTAATACCATCGGAGTTTGCCGGTCTTGGCGTCGAGGGCCAGGATCGAGCACGAATACAGGTTGTCGCCGCCGCGCTCTTCGCCATTGTAGTCAGGTCCGGGATTGCCTGTGGGCCAATAGACGATGTCCAGTTGCGGATCGTAAGTGCCGGTGAACCACGCCACCGCGCTGGGGTGTTCGATGGCTTTGCCGATCCAGGTCTCCGAGCCCGGCTCCCCCGGCTTCGGCGCGGTCCAGAAGCGCCAGACTTCTTTGCCGGTGGCCGGGTCGTAGGCGGCCACGAAGCCGCGCGCACCTTGTTCACCGCCGGCGGTGCCCGAGATCACCAGGCCGCCCGCGACCAGCGGCGCCGACGTCGCGTTGTAGTTCTGATGCCAGTCCGCCATCTCGGTTTCCCACAGCAGTTCGCCTTTGAACCGATCGAGCGCCAGCAGGTGCGCGTTGTCGGTGACCATGAAAACGCGATTGCCGGCCAGCGCCACGCCGCGATTGAAACCGCCGGCCGCATTGCCGACAAGACCCTTGGTCCGCGGCCGTTGGAAGTGCCAAAGCTCGCGCCCGCTGCCCGCATCCAGGGCCCAGCATTCGTTCGCGCTGGTAATGTACATGATGCCCTCGGACACTACCGGAGTGGTCTCGCCGCGTGACACGTTCGGCATCGTAAACATCCAGGCAACTTCCAGCTTGGCGGCATTCTTCTGATCGATCTGTTCGAGCGTAGTGTAGCGGTTGCCGCCGGGCTGGCCGTTGTATGTAGTCCAGTCCGTCTGGGAAGTCACCGGCCGGTAGCGGTCGCCGGAGGTGCGCAGCAGGTGCACGTGCCCATCGTCGGTACGCAATTGCAGTTCTTCAGACGTCTGGTTCAACGCCAATCCTTCGAGCGCCTGTCCGTCGGTAGTTTCAATCTTCTTCCGCACCGGAGCGTGCCGGCGCTGCCGCAGCGTGCGCAGGAAGCCGATCAGATCGCTGGTCTCCGGGGCGGAGAGGCTGGAGGGCGGCATGCCGCGGTTGGGCAGGCCATCGTGAATGAGTGTTGCCAGTTCCTGGTCGCTGCGCGCGGCCACCCGGAAAAGGATAGGCGGTCCGAGTTCGCCGCCCATGCCGTCGCCGCCATGGCATACCGCGCACCTGTTCTCAAACTGGCGGCGGCCGGCGTCCGGCGTTTGGGCTAGAGCCAGGCAGAGCGGGACGAGCGAGCCACACAGAAGCCGCGATATTCGCATCACTAAAATTGAGTTTCTCAAAATGCCGGGAACTGGGAGTGGTGCTAGAACGTGAACCGCATCTGCAACTCCAGCCGCCGGTTATTGGCTGTCTCCGCAAAGGCCCCATAGCCGCCGGCCACCTGGTTAGCCTGACCAAATAGCGGCGACGTAATTTGCCCGATGATGGGTCCCTCATTCACATGGTTCAGCAGATTGCGCGCGGAGAGTGAGATCGTCAGGTTATAGCGCCTGCCGGTTGGGACATCCGAAAAGATACTGTGAAATCCGGAATAGTGGCCGTCTCCCACAGCTCCTGGAGCGCCGGTACCTTCGCGCTCCGGCCCGAAGCCGATGGTCTTGCCCAGGCGCATGTTCACCGAAATCAGGCCCGGTCCGCGTCCGGAATTGCGCGGCAGGATCTGTTCGCCGGGAGTCGGATTGGGGTCGAGCCACCCATACGACGTGTCGATGAGGCCCGGCTTGCTGAGGTCCGTGGGAATGCCGGGCCGCGCGGTGAACAGCGTGTCCCCATATATATCCTGGCCAATGGTAATGTCATACGGCGCTCGGGACTGCGCCACGATGAACGGGCTCAAGCGCACGTTCCACTTGGTGTTGAGCGAGCCGCCCATAAATACGCGATTGCGGATATCGGTGGCGGCCGGGCCGTATTCGCCGGCCATGGTATAAGGGCTGCCCGGAAATGTGCTCAGGCCGTCTGTGTTACTCATGGCGCGATTCAGCGTGTAGTAGCCGAACAGAGACACGTTGCTATTCATCCGCGAATTCACATTAGTGATCAATTGATTCTGATTATAGAGGCCGGATGACTCCATCAGGTAAATCGGACCCGGCGCGTTGAATTCCTCCGAGCGCAGCATGTGCAGTCCGTGAGAGTTCGTGTAAGTCACCGAAACGGTCGTATTGCGCACCACCTGGCGTTCCACGGTCAAGGCCGACTGCATAATATAGGGCGCGCGCAGAGTCGCGCTTACTTCCTGAATCGTGCTTGTAGATGGCGAACCTGTCAGTGAGGCGATGGCCGGAACGTTCGGAAAGAATTTCGGGTTGTCGATAATGTATTCTTGCTGCACGATTCCGTTATAGCGCTCCGCGGTCTCCGTGTTCGAAATATCAAAGCGGGAATAAAACATCCCGAATCCGCCCCGGATCACGGTCTTCGGATGCAGGGTGATATGGTCCGATCCGGGCGCCCAGGCGAAGCCGACGCGCGGCGCGATATCCCTCCAGTCGTGTATGTTCGTCTGCATCTCGTAGCGCAACCCCAGGCTGAGCGTGACGTTGTGGCGCACGCGCCAGTCGTCGCCGACGAACACTCCCGCATCCACCTGGCTGGCCGCCAGATACGGGTTTCCGGCGATGATGCTGAACTGTGTCGCGCCGCCGCCCAGCGCGCGTATCTGCGCCGGCGAGTATTTGAGCTGCTGAAACAGCAGTGTCCGCTGATACTGCTCGATCGAGGTAATAGGCTCCATCACCGGCTGTCCCGAGGCATCCAGCACCGGCTGGTTATTGGCGTCCAACTCCGGCCCCGTGCCTCCGCCGAAGGTGAATGTGCCGCCGAAATTCTGCGGCGAAGTATTGTCGACGGTCTCGCCCCGCATCCGCACGCCAAACTTCCAGGTATGCATTCCTTTAACCAGGGAGGTGTAATTTTGCATCTCGTAATGGTTCTCCGTGTCGAAGGAACGCCCTAACTGCGAGCCGCCGCCATTGAATGCGCCGAGCACCAGCAGAGCCGGCGCCAGGCTGTTAGACGCCTGGTCGTCCTCCACGTGGAAGAACTGGAAGCGTGTCTCGTTCACCGTGTTCGGACCCAGCACCGCGGTATCGGTAATTTGAACGGTGTGATCCTGGTCGAGCGTGTAGTAGCCGCGCGACGCCAGGTTGAAGTTGCCGATGCCCTGGTCCTGCACGTCGTTCCGTGTGAAGCCGTACCGGAACATGAGCGTGTTGTTCTGGCTCAGTTGATAGTCCACGCGCGGGCTGACCCGCAAGCGCCGCTGCGGAGCCAGCAGAACGTCCGTATATGGCGTCTGCGGAGCGATGATCGCATCGATCACCGAGCCGTTATCGATTTCGCGCCGCTCGAAATCCAGAAAGAAGGAGGCCCGCGTACTGAGCGACCCGCTCACCGTGCCGCCGTACTCTTTCAAAAGGAATGGCGCCTTTTCCTGTGCGTAGGGGTTCCGCGAGTTGAAGATGTCATCGCCGAAATTGAAGAATCCCTGGCCGTGCAACTGATCCGTGCCCGGTTTGGTGAGGATCTCGACGCGTCCATAACCCAGCTTGCTGAACTCGGGCGAGAACGGATTCTGATTGATGCGTACTTCGCGGATCGAATCCTTCGAAGGAAGCTGGCCGCCACTGAACCCGTCGACATAAATCTCGCCGCCCTCGGGACCGGCCGAAGGTCCCGCCAGCGCCTGCAAGTCCGATTGCAAATCGTCGGGGTCGTCCGAGAGCGCCTGCAGATCTTCTCCGCGAAGGACCAGGGCCGTGGCATTATTGGCGGGCTCCGTGGTCACGCTGGGCCCGGCATTTTCCTGGACGGTCACTTGTTGCGTCACCGATGCCACCTTCATCCGCACGTTGAGCGTCTGGGCGCCGGCCTTCAAAACAATTGTCACCGGTTGTGTTTGTGTGAGATCCGGCGCGTCCGCGCGCACCGTATAGCTGCCGGGCGTTAACCCGGCGATCGAGTACGATCCGTCGTTGCCTGACGTAGTAATACTGGTCGTAACCTTGGCTTCGGCCGGTCCAACCAGGGTGACCTTGGCGCCCGGCACCATTGCGCCGGTTTCATCCATGACCTGCCCGCGCAAACTCGCGGTCTGCGCGCACACGGGCAGGGAAACAACAAATGTAGCAATCAGAAAAACGAACAATTTCATCTTAAATTCTTGGATCGGCTGCAATCGGCGCGGCTGCAAGCCGGGTGAGTATTGGATTCTTTTAGACGACGATCCGGGATGGGCGGTTGGTTACAGTTGCGCCTGTTTTTCACGCAGCTTCGGCCGACGCGACTGCGCCGGGCAGTCATGAAATCGAACAGCCGGGTCCCAGAATCGGACACCTGCGCCGCGTGCCACGATCCTGACCCTGCAAAACCGCTCTTTCTCCCGAAGAGACAGTGGAATGGAAATTGCCAATGCCTGACAAATGACTGACTTTTCTAGCTTGGGCATGCCAACGCTCGGAAGAGATCCCATTACACAATGAATAGCCTCGGAAACTTCTCAGCGGCGGTGTGGATGGCTTCGTGTTCGATGGCTTTCGCGCAATCGTCCGAAGTTTCCATCGAGTCGCCCAAGGGCCCACCGGTGGTGGGTCATGTGCTCGCGCCGTTCCATATCGGCAAACGCATCGTCCCGCCGGCTCGCCTGGCAAACTCGCCCCGCCTGGAGTCGCTGGTGCGCGGCGGCAATCTTTATCTATCCGTGCAGGATGTCATCGCGCTGGTCCTGGAGAATAATCTGGATATCGCCGTACAGCGCTATAGCCCTTTTCTGGCGCGCGAGGTCCTGCTCCGGACGTCGGGCGGCGGCTATCTGCGGCAGGTAGATACGCCGCTGCTGGCCGGACCCACCAGTGTCAGCACCGCGGGTGTCAGCACCAATGCCAACGGTCTGGCCGGAGGATCGGGCCTCGGATCGGGCGGCGGAGTAGTCAGCCAGATTGGTCCCATACCTCCCAGTCTCGATCCCTATCTCTACACCAGTTATCAGCTCGGCCACTACACCACCCCCGAGACCAACCTGGTGTTGAACCAGACTACCGCTCTCACCCAGGACTACAGACAATTCGTATTCCAGTATGGGCAGCAGTTTGTCTCGGGAACCAGCGCCCAGTTTACGATTTACGACTACCGCAGCCTGCTTAATAGCGCCACGCCTCTCTTTAACCCTTCCTATACCGGTTTCTTTGACTTCCAGATCACGCAAAACTTGTTACAGGGACTTAGCGTCGGTGTTAATAACCGCGATATCAGGGTGGCCAGAAACAATATCAAAGTCAGTAAGCTGCAGCTCAAGCTGCAAGTTGCCACCACCGTTTCCGCCGTACTCAATCTCTACTGGGATTTGGTCAGTTTCATCGACGCTGTGCGCATTAAAGAAGGGGCCCTGGGCCTGTCGCAGAAGCTCTATGATGACGATCAGAAGATGGTCAAGATCGGAGCGCTGCCGGCGGTCGAAGTGACCCGCGCGGCCGCCCAGGTGTCTCTCAGTAAGGAGGACCTGTTGTTCGCGCAAACCAATGTCGCCCAGCAGGAAATCGTATTGAAGAACGCCCTCAGCCGGAACGCCATGGAAAATGCCTGGCTGGATGAGGTGCCCATCATCCCGCTCAATGCCATCGAAGTTCCCAAAACCGAGGACCTGAAGCCGCTTCCCGATCTAGTCCGGGAAGCCCTTGACAATCGCGTGGAGATTGAGCGCAGCAAAGTCAATATCGATAGTCAAAAGATCTTGGCCAGAGGCACCAGAAACGGATTGCTGCCCAGCCTGCAGGCTTTCGCCGAGCTAACCAACAACGGCCTGAGCGGACCCGTAAACCCGCTCTACAACGGCTGCTGCGGAGCCCCGGACGCTTATTTTATCGGTGGCAACGGAAACGCCCTCTCGCAGATCTTTCGCCGCAATTTTCCGAATTACTCCGCCGGATTCTCCCTGAACATTCCGTTTCGCAATCGCGCGGCGCAGGCCGACTATGTGACGGACACACTCCAGCTTCGGCAAAGCGAACTGCAGTTGCAACGGACCCTCAATCAGGTAACGGTGGACGTCAAGACCGCGGTCATCGGGTTGCAACAGGCGCGTACCCGATATCAGACCGTCGTCGATACGCGAGTCCTGGCGGAACAAAGCCTGAGGGACGAGCAGAACCGCTTTCAGCACGGTGTGTCCAGCGTCCCCCTGGTGATCCAGGCACAAAGGGATTTAGCCAGCGATCAGGACGCCGAGGTGCAGGCCATGGCCAACTACACGCACGCGAAAATCAACTTCGAGCTGGCCCTGGGCCGCACCCTCGAGGTGAACCACATTTCGATGGAAGAAGCCACCGCTGGGCAAGTGGCCCGGCAGTCCTTCATACCGGAGTCCGTTCCCGGTGAGAAGAAACCGGAGCTACCCAAGTGAACGGCCAACGACTGCTGCGCCATTTCGCCGCCTGGGCCTGTCTGGCTTCCGTATGCGTTGCGCAGGACCCCGGCCTGCAGATCGGCAAGCCGAACATGCCCGTCCCCATACGCTCCTATATGGCCCCGCCGGTTCCTGCTGTCCGGCTTCGCAATTCCGATCGCCTGCATAGTCTGATCCGGGCCGGGCGCCTGTATCTGACCCTGCAGGATGCGCTGGCGCTTGCCATCGAAAACAATCTCAATCTGGAAGTGGACCGCTATGGGCCTCTGCTGGCCCAGTCGCAACTCCAACGCGCCAAAGCCGGAGGTCCGCTTCGCGGTGTGCCGAGCGCCAGCCAGCAAATTCTCAGCGTCGACAACGGCGTGGGCGTGGCAGGCAGCGAGGTCAGCGCCGGGTTGGCCACCGGCAATGGGGGAGGGGCCGTGAGCGGCAATGGCGCCGCCTCGATCCAGCAGGTCGGGGCGATTACACCTAACCTCGACCCCGTTCTCCAAAACACCTCCACCTTCGCGCATCTCAGTTATCCGCAATCCAATACGCTGGTCAGCCAGACTAACGCGCTGATTCAGTCCGTACACACTTACAATACCGTGCTCACGCAGGGCTTGATCAGCGGCGGCCTGATACAGCTTCAAAGTTACGAGCAGTATCTTAATGAGAACGCGCCTAGCGATAGCCTGAATCCCGCAGTGGGCCCCTACGTGTCACTGACTGTTCGGCACAACTTACTGCAGGGCTTTGGCGTGAAACTCAATAACCGGTTCATCCGTATCGCTCAGATCAATGCCACCGCCTCGCGCGAGATCTTTCGCTCGCAATTGCTCGATCTGGCCGCGAGCGTGATGAATCTTTACTGGGACCTGGTGAGCGCCAACGACGAATTGCGGGTCAGACAGCGCGCGCTGGAGGTAACTCAGAAGTTCCACGAGGATACCAGAAAAGAGGTCGAAGTCGGCGCCATACCACGGGTCCAGCTTCCTCGCGCCGAAGCCGAGTTCAGCGGTCGCCGTCAGGACCTCAGCATTGCGCAGCAAGCCGTCAGCCAGCAAGCCACCCTGCTGAAAGAGGCCATCAGCCACACCGAAGATCCCCTGCTCGAAGCGGCCGAAATCGTTCCGCTCGACCATATGGAAGTTCCTGCCAGTGACGATTTGCCGCCTTTGCGGCAATTGGTGGCGACGGCCATGGCCAAGAGGCCCGACGCGGCAATTGCCAAATACCGGGACCAGACCTCGGAGATGGCCCTGGCCGGCACCGAGAACCCTCTGCTGCCGAGTCTCTCGGTGCAGGGTACGACGCGCGACCGGGGTGTTGCCGGTACGCCTCAAGTCGTAGACGGCGTCGCCGCTAATCCGTATTTTGCGGGCGGATATGGCTCCGCGCTCGGGCAGGTCTTCCGCCACGATTTCCCCACCTACCTGGGGGGCGCGAATTTTTCGATTCCCGTCCGCAACCGGCAGGCGCAGGGTGACTACGGCATCGACCAGTTGCAATACCGCCAGTCGCAGGTCAGCAGCCAAAGAGACACGAATCAGATCGTGGTGGATATCTCCAACCAGCTCAGCGCCCTCCGCCAGTCCCGCGCCAGATACTCCGCCGCCAGAGAGACTCGCGTATTGCAGGAACAGGTGCTCGCGGAAGATCGCAAGAAATTCTCTTATGGAATAGCTACCTTCAACGACCTGATCGTCGATCAGCGGACTCTGGTGGCTGCCCAGATCTCCGAAATCAATGCCATGGCGAATTTTGCCCACGCGCGCGTCTCGCTCGACCAGGTGCTCGGCGAGACTCTGGAAAAAAACCGCATTTCGCTCGACGAGGGATTGAACGGCCGCGTCGCGGGTGAGTCTCGATTGCCGGAAAAAGCTCCTTGACAGCCACAGCTCGATTCCAACAAGTAAAATAAAATGCCTGGGCTTGTCGATTTCGCACCGCCCCGTTCGACATAAAGGTAGAGCCGGAAGTCGCTCGTCCCGAACTTCCGGAAGGAGCAAAACGCCATGACCATTAACCACACGAATCCGCAACTGCGCGAGGTCTTGATGACTTTTCTGCGCGACGTGAAATTCGCAGTCCGCTCGCTCGCGCGCACCAAGGGACTTACCGCCACCGTAGTGTTCACGCTGGCGCTCGGCATCGGCGCGAACGCCGCTATCTTCACTCTGGTACGGGGCGTGCTGCTGCGGCCGCTGGTCAACCGCGACGAGGACCGCCTGATCTACATCCACCAGAGCGCGCGCGGCATCGGCGCCGATAACGCCAACTTCTCCGTGCCGGAAATCCAGGATCTGCGCGCCCGCGTCAAGTCGATAAGCTCGTTCGGCGACTTCTCCACCATCGGATTCACCATGGTCGGCCTCGGTGAGTCGCGCGAGGTCCGCGCGGGCGTCGTCGGCGGATCGTATTTCGAGGTGATGGGGCTGCACCCGGTACTCGGACGCCTGCTCGACATGCGGGACGACGGCCCCAAAGCCGCCGGCGCCGCGGTACTGACTTATCGTTTCTGGTCGACGACGCTCAAGAGCGATCCGTCCGTGCTCGGCAAGAGCATCCGGCTGGACACGCGCGTAGCCACCATTGTGGGCGTCCTGGAACCATCGGTACCTTATCCCGCGGAAACCGAGATCATCGCTAATGTGGTGACCAGCCCGCATCATCTGTCGGCGACCATGGTGACCGGACGGGTCCATCGGATGACGGAGCTATTCGGCAGGCTTGCGCCCGGCGCCACTCTCGAGTCGGCGCGCGCCGAGCTGCGTGCCGTCCACGGGACGATCATACACGAACATCCCGAAGCGTACTCGGCGAAAGCGGACTTCCGCATCGATGCGGTACGGTTGCGCGACCAGATCACAGCGCGCGCGAGGACCGTCCTGCTGGTGCTGCTCACTGCGTCGGTGCTGGTCTTCGTCATCGCGTGCTCGAACGTCGCCAACCTGATTCTGGCGCGGACGGTGCGCCGCGAAGGCGAACTGGCGACCCGTGCGGCGCTCGGCGCAAGTACTGGCGCGCTCCGCCGGACGCTGCTGGCCGAAAGCCTCCTGCTCTGCGGCGCTGGCGCGATGCTGGGCGTGCTGAGCGCCCGGCCGATGGTATCTATCCTTGCTCGCTACGCCGCCCGCTTCTCCGTCCGCGCGCTCGATCTGACGGTCGACTCCAGCATGCTCTGGGTTGGGGCGGTGCTGGCGGTCGTCGCGGCGGTGCTGCTGGCATTCGTCCCTCGCCTGCCGTCGGCCGACAGATCGCAGGGATTCGGTCTGTCGAACGGTAGCCTGCGCATCACCGGCAGCACCAGTGGCCGGCAGCGGGCATTTGCCGTGACACAGATCGCCGCGTCCTTCGTGCTGCTGGCCGGCGCCAGCATGCTGCTCAAAACCCTGCTCGCAATGCAAGCGGCGCAGACCGGCTTCGACATGCGCCACGTGCTCGCCTTGAATGTGCCGGTGATGAACTACGGACGGACACCCGATCAGGTCGTAGGCTTTTACAAGGAGTCCATACGGCGCATTACGTCGCTGCCCGGCGTGGATACCGTGGCCCTCGGTACCGCCGTCCCGTGGCGCGACGCGGGCATCTCCGGCTTCGGACTTGAATTCTCGGCGGACGGCCACGTCCGCGCTGCCGGCGAAGAAGATCCGCGCGCGCGGTTCCGGGTAATCTCGCCCGGGTTTTTCGCGGCGCTGGGCGTCCCGATTATTGCCGGACGCGATTTCAACGACGCCGATCGCCGCGGCGGCGAGCAGGTCGTCATAGTGAGCCAAACTTTGGCGCAAAGGATGTTCCCCAATCAGGATGCGGTCAACCGCCATATGATGTGGACCGATCCGGTCCTCAAGTTCGTCGACGTCAGCGGGGCGCCCCGCCGCATCGTCGGTGTCGCGGCCGATATCGACGACGAGCACGTGATACCGAGCCCGGCTTTGACCGTGTATGAGCCCTTCGGGCAGGAGCAAATCTGGATCGGCCGTCTGTTCGTTCACACGCACACGAATCCTTACGCGCTAGTGTCGCCGATCACGCGCATTATCCGTGACCAGTCAGCGGACCAACCGGTGGAGCACGCGGCCACGCTCGAAGACATCCGCGCGGAAGTACTGACACCGGATCGGCTGAACACGCTGGTATTCGGCGGCTTCGCATGCGTCGCGCTGGCGATTGCGGTGATCGGCGTTGCGGCCGTGCTGGCGTTCTCGGTCAGTGGGCGGACACGCGAGTTCGGCATCCGCCTGGCGGTTGGAGCGCAGCCGATGCGTCTCGTAACGCGCGTGATCGCGGAAGGCGCCGTGATGGCGGCGGCGGGCGTCGCCGCCGGCGCGGCGTGCGGGTATCTGCTGATGCATTTGGCGGGCAGCTACGTCCAGGAGGTGCAGATGCCGGATACCTGGCCGGTGGTCGGGTCGGCGATCGTGCTGTTGATCGCCGCGGTCGTCGCGTCGGTACTGCCGGCAGTGCGCGCCGCGCGCGTGGACGTCATGCAGGCACTGCGATCGGATTGACCCCGATTTCAGCATTGATATCAGCATTGAACTTCACGCAGCCGTCGCTCAAGAAAGCGGCGCTCGCTGTCAATGGTGATCAGCGCGAGCGCTCTCGCATAGCTTTGTGCGGCTTCCTCTAACGAGCTGGCGCGGCGCAACAGATCGGCGCGTGCGGAATGCAGCAGGTGGTAGCCGTCGACATCCCCAGATGCCGCGAGCGCATCGATGAGCGCAAGCGCCGGCCGAGGGCCGCGGACCATGACGACCGCCACCGCGCGATTCAGCGACACGACGGGAGAAGGCTGAAGGCGTTCGAGAAGATCGTACAGCCCGAGGATCTGAGGCCAGTCCGTATCTTCCGCTTGCGCTGCCTGGCAGTGCAGAGCCGCGATCGCCGCCTGCACGGCCAACGGGCCCGGTTCGCCCTGGAGCGCCTCGTCAACCATGGGCAACGCTTCCGCGATCTGCCGTTGATCCCAGCGGCGGCGGTCCTGTTCCGCTAGGAGAACCAGCTCGCCGGCCTCATCGAGACGCGCATCGCGCCGCGAATCGTGAAGCAGCTTCCGCCGGCGGAGGCGCCATTAGTGTCCTCATCAAACGGCCCAGGCGGACGGCCTCGGCAGGGAATACCTGCATCGCGAATCTTACGCTTGCCTCGCACCAGCCGCTGCGCCATGGTCGCCGTCGGCACCAGAAACGCGCGCGCAATCTCGTCCGTCGTGAGGCCGCCCAGCGTGTGCAGCGCCAGCGCGACTTGCGCCTCGAGCGCCAGCGCCGGATGGCAACAGGTAAAAATCAAGCGAAGACGCTCATCGGGGATTTCGGCCGTCTCGTAGACCGGCTCCTCCATGGTCTGGCTCAACACGGAGAGTTGTGATTGAACATTCTCCCGATAATGCGTTAGACGGCGGAAACGGTCGATGGCCTTATGTCGGGCCGTCTGGATGATCCATGCGCGCGGGAATTCAGGGACGCCGGCGGTGCGCCACTGATCGACTGCGGCTGCGAAGGCTTCCTGCGCCGCCTCTTCGGCCATTTCGAAGTCGCCCACCAGACGAATCAGGGCCGCGACGATCCGGCCCCAGTCGGAGCTGTAGACCGCGTCTATGGCTGCATCGGCGACGCTAGGCATGCACCGATGGTATATAATTCTCCAGCAGGATGCGATACATGCTGTTGATTTATCTCGACGAGAATGCCTTGAACGAAATCGAGCGGGAGCACTGTTACGCGGAGTCCGCGCAGGTCGCGCAAGAACTCTACGCCGACGGGCAGTATTTGGCCACCGCCCCGCTACACCCTACATCAACGGCGACCAGCGTTCGGGTGCGCGACGGCAGACGGCTGGTCACCGACGGTCCGTTTGCGGAGACGCGCGAGCAGCTCGGCGGCTACTTCCTGATTGAGGCGCAGGATCTCGATGAGGCTATCGGCATAGCCGGCCGGATTCCAGGGGCGCGCATCGGCACAGTCGAAATCCGGCCGGTGATCGAGGTAGCGGGATTACCGTCGGGTCCGGCCCGGCAGTTGACTACTGAGACCCCGTGAGCGTGTCGATCAGGTTGGGGCCATTGAAACTGCCCCATCCAGTCACCAGATCGTAGCCGACGACTGCGAAATACTTGCCGTTGCTACCGCTGGTGATGTCATGGAAATCACTGTCGTAACTCGATGCCAGGCCAATTCGATAGATCGTCGGGTTGAGAAATCCAACGCTTGCTTCGCCCTTGGCCACCGCCTGTTGGTTCACCATCGCCGTGAAACCGGCCCATTGCGGCGCGGCGTAGCTGGTCCCCCCATTTCCTCCGCTGCATGTACCGTCCCAGCAGCTATATTGGTTGGTGTTCGCCTCCGCGGCGACATCCGGAATGTTGCGCAACGTCGTCGATCCGTTATTGGACGCGTTGATCACGCCCGGGAGCAACTGATAGCCGGGGATCGGAACGTTGTTCTTCGAAGGCATGCCGGCGCTGCCCGACCAGCCGGTTTCCGATAGCCAGGGGCCGTCTGGGCCGTTGGTGGTCAAGTCCGTGCCACCGACCGCGGTAACGTAGGGATCGTCCGCCGGCCAGACGCTGTCGGCGGGAGTGCGGGAGCCAAAGTCGCCGGTAGCCACGAATACACTCTGCCCTTGGGCCGCGAGCTCCTTGAAGATCGGGTCCAGGCTGCTTTCGTCATCGGTCCATCCCCAGGAACAGCTTAGCTGCTTGGATGTGTTGTCCGACGCCATTCGGCCAAAAATCGAGACGTCGCTGCTTCCCACATAAACGACCACGTGGCTCAGGCCGGGGGCCATGGAGATGGACATCTCGATGTCCAGGACCTGTTCGCTATCGTCACACTTTGAGGGCGGACAGGCCAGGGGTCGCCCATTTAATGACACTCCGACAACGGGCACGTTCAACGGCTGATTCAGGTTTTGGAAGTAACGCTGGACATCGCTGATTTCATATCCGCCATATTCAAATAACCCGATTGACTGGCCGGCGCCCGTAAGAGGGCCGGGCCCGTAGTACGCGGCTCTCATATCGCTTCCGACAAATTGGCCGCCGGGACCGGAGCCGGTGGCTTTGCCACCGTCAGCCGGCGCGTGCGAAATCTTCACGTTTTTGGCATGTGGCAGGGTGAAGTTGTCCAAACCGGAGATATGCAGCACCGGAACCTCCAGGTCAAGCGTGGGCTCCCGGTCCGGCGCGTAGAATGTACGATTCTCGGTGGGGTGTTGATAGACGCCCATGCTCACGTGGAAGGCTGACTCGATGTTCGCCACGGGCCCTTCGACATCCACCACCAACCGATTGGCGGAGACCTCGTTCACCGTCAGGCCATTCGCGCCGGCAAAACGGACCACCGCCTCATGATCGTTCTGCGTCGGGCCGAATCGCTGGGTAAACTCCGGGACACCCAGATAATGACGATAGCTCGGACTCTCGGGATCGTAGAGCTGCTGCAGCAGATCGTCGAGATCAGCTTCATTGCGAAGGGGCAAGGAGATTGCCAGGCTCATGCGCTGCATCCTCGGAACCTCGCCCATCAGGCGTGCCTGCCCGTTGGCTACGGCTGGAGGCACGTGAGCCGTCAACGTCAAGTGCTGCTGCGCCCTGGCCGGGGCGGCAAGAAGAAGCACCCCTGCGAACAATGCCGCGGACCATCGTTGCAACGTAGCTATTCTTGAAATATTCTCCATTTGGTTCATCTCCCGATCTTTCCGGTGAGGGTGAGTCTAGCACGAATCAAATTCGTAGTGCCGCCATCGGATCGATTCGCGTGGCACGGCGCGCCGGAAAGTAGCTGGCCGCGAGCGCCACCAGCAGGAACATCAATGCGACACCGGCGAACGTCGCGGGATCGGTCGCGCTGACGTGAAATAACAGAGACTCCATGAGGCGCGTCATGCCATAAGCTCCAGCGATGCCAACCGCCACTCCCGCCAAAGCCAGGCGAAAACCTTGCGCCACGACGAGCCACAGAATGTCGCTCTGCTGCGCGCCCAATGCGCGCCGGATGCCCATCTCTCGGGTCCGCTGCGCTACCGAGTACGCAATGACGCCATAGATTCCAATCAATGCGAGCAGCAGCGCCACGCCGGCGAAAGATCCGAACAGCATTACCAGCAAACGACGTTGGCCTACCTGTTCCTCCACCAGGTCTTCCATGCTTCGGACGGCGGAAATGCCTTGATCCTTATCTAACGCCCGCACCTGTTCGCGCACCACGCTGGTGAAGCGCAGCGGGTCACCTTCCGTCCGTATGGCCAGCATTCCAAACGGCAGCGCATTCTGAGCGAAAGAGACGTATACCGTTTCGGGCCAGGCGCTGCCTTCGAGATTCTGATGCACATCCGCGACGACTCCGACGATTTGGGCAGGCTTTGGGTTCAAGCCGCCAACCCAAAGACGTTGGCCCACCGGGTCCTGACCGTGCGGATACGCGGGCCAGAACCGGCGCGCCAGGGCTTCATCGATAATGGCCACACGCGGCGCATCTTCCGTATCTTGTTCGGTAAACTCCCGGCCGCGCCTCAACGGAATCTCGAGGGTACGAAAGTATCCCGGCGCGATGCCCAGGATTGTCGCAATCAGGCGCTCGTTCAACTTCAGAAGCGGTTTCCCGGCGTCCTGCACGGGAGTTCCCGCATAGCCGACCATGGGAAGGGATGTAGCCACCGTGGCGCCGCGGATACCCGGCGAAGATTCCACCTGCCGGACGAGTTCTTGAAAGAATGAACTTCTCTTCCGGGTCGTATCGTAGCGCACTGGCGGCAGCGAAAGTTGCATGGTCAGGAGGTGGGCCGGGTTGAATCCGACTTCGACGCCGCGCAGCCGGCTCACGCTTTCGATCAGGAGCACGGCGCCAATCAGCAACACGATGGAAAGGGCGACTTGTCCCACCAACAGCAATCCGCGGACGTTCAGACCGGTCAGGCTCCCTCTGGGGGCTCCTTGGTTGGCAGCCTCCCCACTGGCTCGCAACACGCCGATGAGATCGGGCCGGGACGCGGCCAGCGATGGCGCCAATCCGAAAAGCGCGCCGGTCGTGAGAGACAGCGCCGCGGCGAATCCGAGGACCATCCAATCCATATGAATCTCTCCGGTGCGCGGCAGATCGAGAGAAGTTATCAAGGGAATCGCGCGCAGGCTCCAGGCGGCCAGCAGCACGCCCAATATTCCGCCCGAAAGCGACAACAGTATGCTCTCCGCCAGTAGTTGTCCGATCAGCCGCATACGCGCGGCCCCCAATGCCGACCGCACGGCCATTTCTCGCGAACGGGAGGAGGCTCGCGCCAGGAGCAGGCTGGCCACATTGGCGCAAGCGATCAACAGTACGAAGCCCACCGCGCCGAAAAGCATCCACAGCATGGAGCGCACATTGGCCACCAGGTCATCCTTCATTGCCGTCACTTCCACCGGCATCTTCGGCTTGGCATCCAGCATGGTGGGATGGCCCATGGCGTATTGTCGATGAATGACTTTCAACTCCGCGTTTGCTTGTGTCAGGCTCACTCCCGGCTTCAGTCGGCCGAATATGGTCAAGAAGGGACTCAGGGCCCTCGACTTGGGAGGAAAGCGCGGCGATTCCGATGGCGCTGTCAGCCACAGGTCCACGCCGGGAGAAGGAAACTGAAAGTGAGGCGGAAGCACGCCAATGATGAGGTACGGAGTCGCCTCCAGAGTCGCCGTCTTTCCGACGATTTGCGAATCTCCCGCGAACCGCCGCCGCCATAGCTCAGCGCTGATCATCACCACCGGTGCGCCGCCAGGCGCGTCTTCCTCGGGACGAAAGCCGCGCCCGCGCAGCGGATCTACCCCGAGAATTTGCAGGAAACTGGCCGATACGCGAGCGCCATGCAACACCTCCGGCTCGGCACTGCCGGAAAGTGTCAGGTCTTCCTGGCCGGAGAAGGCTCCCAGTGCGGTGAAGGAGTGCGCGCCGGCCTGCATCTCCGCAAATCGCGTCGGGGTGGCGCCTCCCGAGATGCGCACCAGCCGATCGGAGTCGTGATAACGCAGCGGCTTCAGAAGCACGGCGCGGATGACTGTGAACATCGCGGTGTTCCCGCCGATCGCGAGTGCCAGCGTGAGAACAGCGGTGGCAACGAACGCCGGTTTCTTGCGCATGGTTCGCAGCGCATAGAGGGTATCGCGCCAGATCGTCTCCGAAAGTCTAAGTCTGTTCATGAAATCGGTTTTCTCCGGATCAACCCAGTTTACGCCTGCATGATCCGTTACAGCGGGATAGCGCCCTTCCGCACGCCTCTCTCAACTTCTTTCCAATGATCGCCGGAAGTGCGGGCAAGTGTAATCCACTCGCCGGTCGGCGCGGCGCCTTTGCGGGCCAGTTCGACGACCGCGGCGACCATCTCTTGCTGATGGCTGGAGAGGCCGGTCAGCGACTGCAGGAATGACACCAGCCGCGCCACGTGTGAACGGAAAGCGCCGATCGTGGGTGTGTGGCCTTGCGACAGGAACGCCAGCACCGCGATGACGGTGGCGCCGGCGCGTGATTCACTATTCTTGCCGGGCATCCCGCCATCGGAATCGATGCGCGAGGCAAGCTCGAGCAGGATGTCCTCGGCTGTCTCCGCCCGGCGGGACGCGTTCCCAAATTTCCCCACTGCGTCCCCTCGACTGAAGAGCGTAGTGAATTCCATCGCAGTTCCTCGGCGCGCGCGCTCGATAGAGGCGGGGGCCATGGCGGCCAGGAACCCCGACGCGTCCGCGGGCATAGCGTCCATGGCCTCCCCCGCCTGGCTCAGGAAGTACGCCCTGAAAGCCGTATCCTGCGCCATGCCGACCGGCACGACGCGTGTCTCCGGCAACTGACCCGGACGGTCCCCCGCACGCTTTACCACCGCTACCAGCGACATCTCGCGGCTGGCCAGCCCGTAAGTCTGGCTGAGCGCCAGGAGTTGCGCGGCAACCCGGCTTTGCTTGCGCTTTTCAAGTGGCGCCCATGCCTCGCTCGTTGGGTACCGGCTTTCCCAGTCGGTGATAAGACGCGAGCCCTGCAGCAGCCATACAGTTTCCCCGATGTCGTTCTCGCTCGATTTAACGGGCAGGTTCAGCCGTCCGCCTTGCCAACTCAGCTCGATTTGGTTCTCTCCTGTTTCGCCAGCGTCGCCGAACAGCAGCACTGGCGTTCCCTTGAATACCAGCGACGGCGGCTCGGGTTGGATATTTGCGCTGGCCGTCAACCCGGAAACGATGGGCCGCCCAACGGTGGCGAACAGATCCACTGCCGGGAGGTCGACGCGCTCGCGCGGCGTGACGAAGCGGCTAACGCCTCCGGTCTCCCGTGCGAGTAGCGCCAGGAACCTGTCCTGGCTGGCGCTTCCAATACCCAGGCAATGCAACCGGACGCCGGCCGACCGCGCATCCGCGAGAATCTTTTCAGTGCCGGACACCTGCCCGTCGGTGAGGATCAGGATGTCGCCGCCGCCGCCCTCGAGAAGTTTGGCGCCTTCGAGGAAGCCTCGGACCAGTTCGGTGCCCCCACCGGCCTTCACCTGCATCAGGAACTCATGCGCCTTATCTCGAAACTCTCGCGTACCGGCGACCAGCGCCGGCTGGAAGGTCGACACCTGATTGTCGAACGCGACAAGCCCGAAGCCGTCTGTCTCGGAAAGCATTCCCAGACATGCATCAATAGCTCTCCGGGCCTGCAATAGGGGCTCGCCATGCATGGATCCCGAGCGGTCAAGCAGGATCACTACGCGCCTCGGCGCTTCGTTGGTGACTCCGAAACTTGACGATGGCACGATCGCCGCGAAGCGGCCCTTGCCATCCTTGTCCCGCCCGGCGAGCACCTGAGGCTCCACCGATTTGAAGCGCGCGTCGAGCACCAGATCCCGGTTTGGGACATCTTTCTCGGCAGCCAGAGCAATGCGGGCCCAGCGGCCGCCATCCTGCCTCACTCGCACTGCGTGAGACGGTGATCCGATCTCGTCCAGTTCCAACTGGCTCACCATCGAGAGTTCGAAGCCGACCTGGTGAAGCAAAGAGGCGTCCTCGCGAAAACCGGGAAGGATCACATCGCCAAATTCATCGGCCGGGAGTTCCATCTCGCCCTCTCCAGGCGCCGTTACCGCGGCTTTCGCGCGAGCGTGATAAGCGGGAGCGAGGGTAAACGGAAAACGGAAGCGGAAGCCGTCGTCTCGCAATTCTACTCCGCACAGCATCTCCAGATGGACGGTGATTGTCTCTTTCGGCCGGATGTTTCCGACTGTCAGATTCACCACGCCGTCTCCGTATTGACGCGCCAGCGTGGAGAGCGAGCCTCGTAGGATACCCGCCTCGTAGGCCTTCACCGCCGCCTCGGTTTCTTTCAGTTCCGAGTGCGCTTCAAAACCCTCCCCGGTGATGCGGAAGCGCCGCAAGGCCGCGTCGCGAGGAAGAGGAAAGGAGTAGATCACTTCCAGGGCCTTGTCTTCCTCGGACTGAAACACGTGCTGCACCAAGAGGCGGGCGCCGGCCGGCAGTACCTGACCGGTGAGCCACAGCCGCTGCATGGAAAGATTTACGGCTTTCCCAGTGGCTGCTTTTAAAGGCGCAAAACTGGCTGCTGTGCTCATTTACGATTTCTCCTTGCGTTGCTGCTCTCAGGCTCCTGCAACCGGGACGCGATGTCATTGACCGCCGCGCGAATCTGTTTCATACGCCATGGACTCACGTCGCCGCGTACCCATACTATGACGTCATCTTGGATCGCGTGCTGCCACCAGGGGGACGGCGGAACTGCCCTTTCGACCGGCGGCCCGTTTAGATCATGAGCGATCTCGGCCAGCATCCGGCCTTCGGCTTGCAATGCCTTGATCTTCTCCAGCCGCGCGAGATGCCCGGTCGTATAAACGGCTCCGCGCCCGGCCTTCACCGGCCCGTCGAGAAGTCCTCGGGCGATATAGAAGCGAATGGTCCGCGCTGGTACGCCCGATTCCTCCGAAAGCTCCGCTAGCGTCTTGGATTTGCTCATCCCTGCAATCAGCGTACGACGAGATAGTGCCACTGTCAAGTACTGTTTCAATGTATGCGTAGAAGAGCCTCATGGCCGCGGAGATACACTATGGCAGAGGAGATACCAAATGGCGGAGAATACGAAGAATCACAAAAACAATAACGAGATCTCGAGCGATCTTCCACGGCGCGATTTTGTGGCTTTATCCGTGGGGGCGGGCCTCGCCGCGGCAGGTTCGGCTTCGGCCGCGGAGTTGCCGGTGGTTGAGACCAATGTCGATGTCAAGACGCCCGATGGCGCCTGCGACGCCGTCTTCATTCATCCGGCCACCGGTTCCTACGCCGGTGTATTGGTCTGGCCGGATGCCCTGGGCCTGCGCCCTGCGATGCGCGATATCGGAAAACGCATTGCCGCGGAAGGATACGCCGTGCTCGTGCCAAATCCTTTCTATCGCTCAGTTAAGGCACCGGCATTCGACCATTCCTTCAGCTTCCAGAATCAAGCCGACATGGCGAAACTGCATCAGCTGATGGGTTCGCTGAATGCGCCTGGCGCGGCTGAGAAGGATGCGGTCGCTTACATTACTTTTCTGGACGCTCGGGGACAGGTCGATAAGGCGAAGAAGATCGGCACTCAGGGCTACTGCATGGGCGGGCCGTTGGTAGTGAAGACCGCCGCGGTATTGCCCGATCGCGTAGGCGCCGGCGCGTCGTTCCACGGCGGGGGTTTGGTCACCGACAAACCCGACAGCCCGCATCTGCTCGCGTCGAAGATCAAGGCTCGCATGTATTTTGGTATCGCATCGAATGACGACCAGCGTCAACCGGACGCGAAAGACAAGCTCAGAGAAGCGTTTGCGGCAGCCAAGGTTCCTGCCGAGATCGAAGTGTATCCGGGTGCCCTGCATGGCTGGTGCGTACCGGATATGCCGCTCCAGAACGGCGTGCCCATCTACAGCAAGCCGGATGCCGAGCGTGCCTGGGGAAAACTCGTGGCTTTGTACAAGATTGCGCTCGCCTGAAGCAGTACGCGAGAAGGCACACTAGCGCGCACCCAGTTGCGCCGTTACCCGGGCAAGATTGTCGCGCGCTTCCGGAAAGGCGGGCTTAAGGCGCAACGCCTCCGTCAGCTCATCGCGGGCCCTTCCGAACTCGCCGCCAATCGCCGCAATCATCCCCAACCGGAAATGAGCCTGGCTGGCGTATTCCGTGGTCAGCGATAAATTGAGCGCCGCTTGCAGTTCCTCCCGAGCCTCCGCGGGCCGGTTGAGTTGCAGCAGCATCGCTCCCAGGCTGTAATGTGCCTCGGCGTATCCGGGCGACTGCCGGGTTGCCTCGCCAAAACACTGCGCGGCTTCCTCCGGCTTCCCCAGTCCGGCCAGCGCCAGGCCCAGATTGTAATAGCCCCGGGCGTTGCGCGGTTCCAAACGCAGCGATTCCCGGTAGTACGGAACAGCGTCCTCCAGCCGTCCATCCGCCGCGAGCGAAAATGCCAGGTTGTGCAGGGCCATGGAATTGTCCTTGGTCACCTCCACCGTGTGGCGGAGCAGTGTGATGCTGTCCTTCCAAAAACCGATCTCAAGCGACGCGGATATCGCCAGGACGGGAATCGACAGTACGGCCAATGCGACGGCAACTTGCCGCCCAAAGGCCCGATTCTCCAACAGCCGCCAACCTCCCCACACCAGCATAATGAACAACCCGACAGAGGGGATATAGGTGAACCGATCCGCCATCGACTGCGCTCCAACCTGAACGAGGCCAATCATCGGTACAAGCACCCCCAGGAACCAGAACCATCCCACGAGCAGGAACGGCGCACGCGCGCGCTCCACAATCACCAGGGCGGTGATGGCCACTAACAGGGCAGCCGCCCCAAGCGCCGCCGTCACGGCAATACGCGCATCGTAGGGATACAGCAGAGCCAGCGGATGCGGCCAGAAAGTCTTGCTGATGTACCTGGCATACGACAGGATCGCGTTCTCCAGCCGCGTGGGGAAGCCAACGCTGGCCAGGAGCGTTGTGGCTCCCATTTGTTTTTGCCCCAAGTATGTCACGATGCAGGAAGCGGCCGAGAGCGCCAGCAGGGGCGCCTTCTCTCGCACCAACATGGCAGGGCTGGTAGTTGAAAACCGGCCGAGCGGCCACCAGTCGAGCAGCAACAGGGCGAACGGCAGAGTCACCATCACCGGTTTGGACATCAAACCAAGCGCAAAACCAACGGCCACCAGCGCGTACCGTGTCCACGAGGGCCGCCGTACGTAAAATGCGTACGCCAGGATGCAACCGAACCAAAAAAATCCCGCCAGAAGATCCTTGCGCTCAGCGATCCACGCGACCGACTCGACGCGCAGTGGATGAATGGCGAACAATCCCGCCAGCAGGCCGCTCCTCCAAAGGGCGCCAGTCATGGAAAACAGCGCGGCGAACACCAAAACCGTGGTCAGGGCGTGAATCGTCACGTTGGTGAAGTGGTGTCCGCCCGGCTGGAGACCGTATAGTTCGCAGTCCATCATGTGGCTGAGCCATGTCACCGGGTGCCAGTAGAAATAGTCAGCCGTGGTCAGCGCCCAGGCCAGTCCATCCGTGGTCAGGCCCTTCTGCACAATCGCGTTCTGCGTCACATAGTAGTCATCGTCGAAGTAGATGAACCCATCCCAAACGGTGCGGCCAAAAACCGCAAAAACAAGAACGACCAGGAGCACCGCGATCAGGATCGCTTTCCGCCCGATCGCAGGGCCCGACGCCTGCCTCGTCTGGATGGCGCGCACTTTGCGTTTAGCGGATCGTTTGGACATGGCACAACGAGCCACCGATGCTTCGAGGATTTGTCTGAGGAGAGTACGCGAGGACCCGTTTTAGTGGCTGGGAGGCAGGGATTCGAACCCCGATACGCAGATCCAGAGTCTGCAGTCTTACCGTTAGACGACCTCCCAATAGCGTACCCATTCTAACATTCCTAATGCGCCCTCGGGCGGATATGCTAGAATCGAGTTATAGCCCAGTCGCGGACAGCCCGATTGAGGCGCTTTCAGGAAAATGGGGGCGCAACGGATTCGACGGGATTGTATCGTGATGGGGAGGCGTGCCGGGTTCCGAGCTCCCGTAAAACGATCGGAAAAACATAACTGCCAACACGCAGTTTGCATACGCTGCTTAATTAATTAAGTAGCCGCTCCAGCCGTTGAGCCCGCGCGGCGGTGAGTGAGCGTCATTTTGCGGGATAGGCTGAAGGCTTCGGTCCGGAGCATAAGGCCGAGATCAATCGGGCTAGGCGGCCGCAGTTCTTGCCGATTCTAAGGCGGATGCCGAAGTTGCTGAATCGCGCTACGCACGTAGTTCTCTTCATCGCGAGCTTTCTCGGACGCGGGTTCAACTCCCGCCGCCTCCACCAGTTTATCTACATTAGAATCAGTAACTTACAGCGACAATAGCCTCCACGTAACTTCTACGTAACATGTGCCGTGCTAGAATGTCGTCATGTTGAACCTTTACCGCCGCCACATTGCCGACTGCTCAAAGTTTGGCACCCGCTCACCGGATTGCTCCAGCAAACCCAAATGCCCAATTCATTTTCAGGGTATCGACGGTACCGGGAAGCGCCACAAACCTCAATCGCTGAAAGACCCTGCTTCCGGCAGTGGCGTCCGAGATTGGAACAGGGCTGTCGAGATCACCCGCGAGATGGAACTACCGACGCCGCCACAGCAAACGCAAAAGCCGCAAGCCAGCCTGGATGCCGCCTCCGCAGCTTTCGTAGCCTTCAAGGCAAAACGAAGTCTTGACGTTCAGCGAAAGATCCGGCTTGTGCTTGGCAGGCTGAAGGCGTTCCTGGAATCCCGCAAGAAAACGACGGTGGCTGAAGTGACGTTCAGCGATCTGATAGATTTCAGGGCAGCATGGAGTGACGCCAAATCGACCCAGCGGCGGAACCAGGAACTATTGAAGGCGTTTTTTCGGTTCTGCGTAAAAGCGAAGCTCATTGCGGAGAATCCCGCTACAGATCTTGACGCGCTTCCCGAAGACCGGCCTAAGACAGATCCATTCACCCGAGAGGAAATCGACCGGATCTTCGCTGCGACTTCCATTCTGCCGGATGCGTATGGAAGGCAGGGGCAGCCAATCGCAGATCAAACCAGGGCCTTCGTCATGGTGATGCGTTACACCGGGTTGTCGATAGGCGACGTAGCAAAGTTGGAGAAAGCAGACGTGCTGGGATGCCGGATCAGAACGTACCGGAAAAAGACTGGTGAAGATGTATTTGCCAAGGTTCCGCCCTTCGTCATTGAAGCTCTTAATTCTGCACCACACGACAGCGAGCGATTTTACTTTTGGACGGGCCAGGGAAAGCTCCACACCAGAGCAAGCAAATGGGGTGATCGGCTTCAGCGGTTGTTTGTTGCGGCTGGTGTACAGATCCTGGAGACTGAAAAAAGACGACGGTCGGGCGGAAAGCTGAAATCCCAGACCGAGACCGTTAAGGTGTCCAAAGCGCATCCGCACCAGTTCCGCCATACGCTAGCGCGCGATCTGCTAGAAGGAGGCACGCCAATGGAGGAGATTGCAGAATTACTAGGGAACTCCATGGAGACGGTTGAGCGGTATTACTCTAAGTGGGATACTCGCAGGCAGGCACGGCTTGAAAAGCGGTTGGAAGCATTCTGGGCCGATGATCCGATGACGAAGACCCTAGCCCAATGACTGCCGGGGTCTTCGGTAATCGAGTCGTTGCTGTCATGCCGCCTTGGTGGACAAGCGAAGGTGAACCCGGAACTTCACGCTTTCTGGGATGCGCAGGGTTGTGTGAGCACGTTTGTAGCGCGTTCCGGGACGGCAGATCTTCAATACGCCGTCTTCATTCATGAATAGTCTACGGATGGTGTCCCGCGAAAGGCCCCACTCTTTGGCGATTTCATCGACACTATAGTGCTTTTCGTTCGCGGGCCAAATCTGGGCCATCATACGATTCTCCTTCTGGATTGCTTGGCGCAACGGGGCCGAGGATAACACCTCGGTCCCATCTATTCCATATAAACCACTCTTCAGATCCAAAGACATTTTTCACCCCCGACATCCCGAAATCGTGGCACCCTCCAGGGCTTCCAGGCCACTTGGAGGGCAAAACACGGGCTCGACCGACCCGGCAGGATGAATTCCATCACCCTGGGTTTTGAACTGGCCTCGGAGCCCGGTTATCCCGTAATCTACGCGGAACCGGCGCACGCCCAAAACCCGTATCGCCAGCTCGACGGAATCGTTGTCGTCGGCGATCTCGGCGCAGAACTCGCGGTCCGCGTCCTGGCTGATCCGCAGCAGGGCAGCCCCAAGCTTTTGAATAGCCGCCGTCTTCTGCCGCACGGTCGAGACCCGCTTGGCGCCGTCGTCCGAAAAGCAAACCATGAGCTTGCCGGCGCAAACGGGAGCAGGCGTTAGTCTGATAGCCAGGATGCGGCGCCGCGGCGTCCAGGATCATCCGGCCTGCAAGCGGTACTTGATCTTGCCCCCTGGGGCGGCCACTTTACTAGGCACTGACAAACACGCTACAATGAAGCCGTATCGATTTGGGTCGCTTGCGGCCCCTTGCCTTTCAGTCCGGGGGAATTGATGCCGTCGCACAGTGCGATGAGATTCGATTCTAATTTTGTCTGAATTGGAGGTAGTATGCCGTACACGCCCGTAACATGGCCACCTGGCGCCAAGCGGTCACAGGCGCCCACTCACACACAACCATCCGCGCGCGCAGCGCAGCAGCAGGTTAAAGAAGCGCTCGCAGCGGCCGCCAAGCTCACGTCGCCCCTTGTGCCAGCGGGGCAGGCGGAAGTTCTGATGGCCGTCCTTGACCAGACTAAACAAACGCCGAAGGTTCAGGCCGCCGAAAGTGTGCTGCCCGGAGAGCTGCCCCCTGGCGCCAAGCGATCCGCCAAGCCGCCGCAGGGTCCGCCCATCGAAAGGGTGCAAGCTTCCTACAAACAGCTTGCTCTTGCCGCAACTAACCTCAACACTGCCTCTGACGAATTGGGCCAAGTCGTCGGCCTGTTGGATAAGGCGCTCAAGAAACTCAACCTTGGCATATCAGCGTGGGTAACAGTAAGCCATGGTGGTGATAGCCCAAACGGGACGCAATGGTGGAGCCGCGATATTGGCTACGGAAAAGTCGAAGGCAAATGGGGTATCGCACTGCGAACGCTGGAAGGCGACGACCGACGCCCTGAGGAGGATTCACAGGAGGCGTGGCTGTTTAATGAAGCTCCCCGTTGGATGCGAATTGAATCGGTCGGAAGAATTCCAGACCTTTTAGATCGACTGGTTAAGCAGACGGAGGAGACAACGCAGTCTATCAGAAAGAAGACTACGGAAGCGTCCGAGTTCGTCCAAGCCATAGACAAACTGGCGGAAGAATCTGAGTCCATCGAACTGGCGGAACCCATGAATTGGGACGCGGACGCGGAGCAGAAGTAAGGCGCGGAGGATGGAATTGTGGCACTCTTTCTCTACGCATTCTTGCTCATGGTGTTTGTCCTTCCCTGTTATGCGCTTTTCAGAAATCGCCGCTTCAGAACCGGTTTCAAGATTCCGGGGATAGCCTTCTTCTTTGAAACCGACCAGAACGACAATTCAAACTGTACCAAGTCGATTGCGGAAGCTGGCGTTGGCGACGTACTGGCGTTGGCGGAGGCCAAAATCAAACCATCGGTGGAAACGGGCAGCACCGGCACGACCGGCGCGGCTCTGCCGGCACCGACGGCCCGACAATAATACCCAACACCGGCGCCCGCGCCTGGACGATGCGCGCTGCACTGTTTTCGCGTTACGGCAAAGCTAAACAATTGACAACAAGGCGAGTGGCAGCCTATTTGAAGGCATACGATTGTCTGTAATCGTGCTATTTAGCCTCAGTTTCGCTTTTTCAGACCGCCAGACCGCCCCGCTAGACCATCATTGCGCGCGCCAGAATGCCCCTTGAATCGATCTGCGAGCGTTCCAGCCATATTCACCCGCCCGCCCACGCCCAAGCTCCCCACCGTCATTTAGAATCAGCGATATCCGTTTATCTTCAGAATAAAAGTTGACTTCCCTGCTCGCTTTGCCCCAAACTGAGAGCCTGTGAGCAAAGTAAACGCAAAGCCTGTTCGCGCATTCGCCTACCTGCGCGTGTCCGGCAGGTCGCAGATCGACCACGATGGTTTCCCGCGCCAGCGGTTGGCGATCCAGCAGTACGCGATCAGCAACGGCATCAAGATCGTCAAGTGGTTCGAGGAGCGCGGCGTCACCGGCAGTCGAGAGACGATGGACCGGCCAGCGTACAGCGCCATGCTGGCCGAGCTGCTGGGAGATGGCGTGGGAACGGTCGTGATAGAACGCCTTGATCGACTGGCGCGGCATCTGATGACGCAGGAGGCCGCTATAGGCGATCTCCGCAAGAATGGTTTCGAGTTACTGAGCGTTGCTGAGCCGGACCTTTGCAGCGATGATCCGACCCGCATCCTCACCCGACAACTACTCGGCGCGGTTGCGCAGTATGACAAGTCGCAGATCGTAGCCAAGCTGCGTGGCGCCCGGATGCGCAAGAAAGCCGCCACGGGCCGTTGTGAAGGCCGCAAGCCATTCGGCTACTACGAAGGCGAACAAGTGATCCTGGACCGTATACGGGCACTGCGGGACGGTGGCGTGACATACGCTGCGATTGCAGCCAAGTTGAACAGTGAAGGCGTGCCGCCGCGCAAGGTGGGTGCGCGCTGGCATCCCGGACATGTTCACGGCCTTCTGCACCTAAAGCCGCTGATGGGCAGCCAGGCAAAGGTATGAAACCACCTAATGAACAGAACATTTGGGACAGGATGACTCCCATGATCTCGGTGATTCTCGGAGGCATCCTTACGATAGGCGCTTCATATTTCACAACAAAATTTCAGACGGCCAGTCAGCTTCACCTTCAGAGGATAGAGGAGCAGCGCAGGGTGTTTGCAAGGATCATGGGAAGAAAGTTCACTACGAAGCAGCTTTACGTTTCCCGTTACGAGGCGCTGATATTCTCCGACTATCACGAAGAACGTTGGAAGCGTGCGGGTGCACCGAAGGACTCCCTTGACTTGCAGGAAAGCCTGCGCTGGATGCACCGGAGCGAGGATCTGGTCTTGGAGATAGTAAAAAACGACCAGGCAGTCTTTGAAGATCTCGCAACTGTTCGGGCGCTTTTTCCTGATACGCCACGCCTTCGCGAACTCTTCAATAACGTCTATACCCTTAACTCTTTGTGGACGGCACAACCGCCGCATGATGGTTCCCTTGAAAAACTCGAACAGTGGAAGAAGAAGGCTCAGTTCCAACTACAGACGGTTGCCGATCAAGCGTACGGAAAGCCAATCGACGATCTGATAACGTTTCTAACCCAACAACTTCCATCGGATTAAACTTTGGGAGGCCGGAGGATTCGTATCCGGCGTCCCCCTTTTGCTGCCAAACCGGGGTATTAACGTACCGCCCACCCCGTTTCCGGGGTATTAAATACGCCACAAGTCCAATAGAATGCGGAACTTAAGTCATGTGCTTGACGCGGAGCCCCAGCACTTGAGTACGTTTCGATGCTGTTTCGCCCCGATGGACCAGGCGGTTGAACAGCGGCGGCCTTTCTGACCCCAACGAATCCGGGTGCCGGACTGTGGCGGCCCGGACGGTTACAACCTCAGAAGCCGCCAATCGTTATTCAGGCTTACCTTGTTATTCAGGGCTTACCCTACCAAATTGCCGGCGAGTTGAGTATAATCGTACCAAACCAAAGATGGTTTAGGGAGCGCCCAGAATACTCCTTGCGGGATGGGTCTGGCTGAGATCCATTCAACTAAGCAACGAAACTTCTCTTACCTGGGCGTCTCCCGCTCATTCGCAAGCGTTATGCGGGGTCAACTAGAGAAGTATCTTCGCGAAGAAGCCGACAAGCATATCGCGCGTTACATGTCCAAACTTCGGACTGCGGCGCAGCAGCGGGATCGCTACGAGAAGTTAACCGGGAAAGCCGCAACAGTGCCAAGTCAAACGATGCCGCGCCGGTGGGATCTAGACCAGCAATTCAACCCTTTCTATGTTCGTAGCCACGCGGCGTCGATAGCCCACGGCCTTGCTAGCCGAATCAGAGCCGGAGAATACTCCCCGAGACCTAGTCTTAAGGTGCACGTCCCGAAGCCTACTGGAGGAACGCGCGGAATCAGCATTTTTACAGTAGTTGATTCAGCCGTATCGACTTGGCTGTTTAGTAATCTCTCGAAACGGAATTATGCTGGCTTCAGTAATTATGCTTATGCATATCGCATAGATCGCAATGCGCAACACGCGATAGAGCACATCGCGGCGGCCTTGGCACGCAAGCGAAGAGCGTATATCTTGGAATATGACTTTACAAAATACTTCGACAGTGTCACACATGACTACCTGAAACGTGTCATCGCAACATGCTGTAAGGTCAGCCCGCGAGAGAACAGGCTGATTTCGGCCTTCCTCAGTCACAGGTATGCTGATGGTTTGTCAGACTATGCAGCAGCAAAGTTCAAGACCTCGCAAGTCGGATTTCCTCAAGGAGCTACGATCTCCTTATTCTTGGCGAATATGGCGTGCTTAGAGTTGGACCGGGACATCGAAGGGACGGGCGCGTCGTTCGCCAGATTCGCTGACGATACAGTCATTCTTTGCGATGACTACAATACCGCCCATCGTCTCGCGGGAATAATGCTCGAACACGGAAATCGATCTGGCGCAGCAATAAACATCGCAAAGTCCCCCGGCATCTCGCTGGTAGCCGATCCTAGCAGGTCAGAACTCAGGGCGAAGGAGAGCTTCACATTCCTGGGACATCAGATCTCCCCGTCCGGAATCCACCCTTCAGCAAAAGCGATTGCGCGAATGAAACGCAGAACTTCCGTTATCATCTATCAGCATCTTCTCCTTCATCCCAAGCACGGCGTAATCAATCCGAGGCGGTTCTCGCAGGGTATTGATTGGGATTTGGTAACGTGTATAAATGAGCTTCGCCGTTACCTATATGGCCCGATTTCTTGCGAACATCTAGATGGTGCGCTCAAAAAGAAGAGGCCATTGCGGCTCTCCACATGCGCGCTCAGTTTCTTTCCATTGATTCGCTGGGCTGGACTTTTTGCCGACCTCGACGGGTGGTTGGCGGACGTACTGTTCAGGGCCTATGAAAAGAGGCGACGGATATTTGAGGACGCAGGAACACACCTGCCGCGTATCACGAAGGAGGCTTTAATAGACGGTAGCTGGTATTTCCATGCACTACCTAACGAAACTGCGCTCCCGAGTGCGGTCAAGTCCTGGCGTTATGCTCGCAAGTGTTATTTGGCTTTTGGCGTTAGGGTATATTCGGCACCACCACCTTATAACTGGTAGGCTGATGAGCGCTGGACGATACCTGCAATGTTGTCCACATTGTCGAATTTCCACGACCCTGGTATGAACCCAACCTCCGCATCCACATCCAACATGAAGTCGAAGAACGTCCGGTTTATCTGGCGAATGCCGTAACGTTCCAGATACATCGCGCGAACGTTCTCGTCGTTTCTCGGGAATACCGCATACCAAGGAATGGAGCGTCTGTAATGTGGGTTCCGCATCTCATACAGCGAGGTCGCGATGTCGAGATCCTGGAAGCTATATCCGATGAAGACAATACATGCATTCTGAAGATTGGACAAACAGCGATCTAGGGCCTTTCGCCGGTAACAGAGCATTTCGATATAATCGAATTGAGTTATTACAAGGCCGCCTTCACCGACTGCTTCGGTAGCTCTGTCGGTCGTACCATGGGGTTTATATAATGGAATGTGCGGTGTTCCATCTGGGTTTTCGTCTTTGTAATAAAGGCGGAGGCGTCCGAGTTCTTCGACACTAGTGTGAAGAGCCCAACTCTGCTCAACTAAGGTGTCGTAGTTTGAGGTGAAAATTGCGCTTGGGCGCATAAAGGGTAGGACCGCATGCTGCCACAGGGGTGCGCTTACGTCGAAGCGTTCCATTAAATGACTGAGTAACGCTGCTCGGCCGGCGCTACGTTCAACCAAGGCGGCAGCATGCTCAAGGGACACCAACGTGAGTGCGTCGGGTCTGAATTCGTCGGGCCTTATTGCCATAAACGTCCGCCAAAGGGAGTTTCTGAGGTGGTAAGCCGTTGGTAACGGAGTGCCAAGCCTATTGCGCGCTCCGACGGAGGCGCCTGCTCCTAGGAAGACGACGATATGACTTCGATAATGTTCCCAGTTTGAAACGAAATTGGCTAGGTTCGAGTCAGGTGGGTTCTCGTGGCGGACATAGGGGAGGGCATCTATTGGTTTCGGGCCATCGTCCTTTGCAACGGCGCGAGATTCCATGGCGTAACGATATCACAAAGAAGCGCTTTTGCGGGGCGACGCAGTTCCTGGCCGTAATGCTTGCAGAAGACTCGCAGATTTGACGACGCGTGCGACCACGCAAAATTGTGCCAACTCCACGTAACTTCTACGTAACATGGACCGGCGATTAGTGCGTTTTTGGCGTTGTTCGCACAATGCAGAATCAATAACTTACGTGTTATCAATCCGCTACCGCAGAGCAACTCCCGCCGCCTCCACCACCCTATGTGGGTTCATTTCTCGCTGCCTCTGTTATGCGCACAGCCTGGCTCCAGATCGTAGTGCGGTTGCGGCCAAGCCATCAGTCATGGAATTTGAACCACCCGCGGAGCGCGCGTGCAAGGGAAAACCACCGGTGGCTTCACTGATCCTGCGCCTGGACTACCAGAGAGACGCCTGATCGCAGAGGTGGACGATGGGCGGGGGGTAGATCTGAAGAAGGTGGCCAAGGTGCTTTCCCAGGCCGAGCCGGGGGCTCACTCCGCGGAAGAACTGGCGCAAGCCATCTTTCAGCCGGGCTTTTCCACTTCCGATACCGTCAACCGCCTGTCCGGACAGGGCATGGGACCCTCGGTCGTCTACGAAACGGTGCATCGCCTCCAGGGAAACGTGACTCTGAGAATATGAATCGACGGCGGTAGTAATACAGAATGCCGGCAGCGGCCGTCCGGATGGGAGCGGTTTGGGATACGAGCGCCCTTGCAAGTGATCACGTTCAAGCAGCACGGGCGAAAACAGCATATTGCTCGCCGAGAGGCAGCCGTCCAGGCAGCTTTGAATAAAGCCAATTCTGCGGTAAAGCGGCTCGGGAAGGAACAAAAAGTACGGTTCCCACACGATCCGGAACTGTCGCTCCTCCAGCAGGCGGCGCGTCTCTCGAATTCCTAGCAACCGCGCGTCCATATCGACCGGCGATCGCTTCACCACCATGCGGGTGACCGGATTCACCGGATTATGCTCGATGACGCAGAAGGTGCTTCCGGGTTTCAGGATTCTCGCCGCTTCGCGCGTGATCGCGGCACGCTTGGACAGCGGGACATGGTGGTAGACGCATACCGCGGTGGCAAAGTCGGCGAAGCCGCCCGGAAACGGCAGGACATCGCCTTGCTGTTGACGAAGTACCGTCAATCCCTCGCAGCCGCGCAGCATCGCGGAAGAAACATCACAGCCTGTCGATAACCCGAACTCCGGCCTGCCGAGCCCTAGCAGATCACCCTGACCGCAGCCAATATCAACCCGGCAGCTTTGTTTGGCATTCAGTCGGAATCGACAAAAGAATTCGCGGATCAGCATGAGCTTGCGTCTATAGAAGAAATCGCCGTGGGCAAAACGGTCGCGTATAGGATCTGCCAATCGCGCGGAGTAATGCTCTGCGTAGTTGTCGAATTCAGCGCGCATGTTTTTCCTTACGTTCGAGAAACTGGAACCCCGTATCGGTACCACCCACGACCCTATAGTGATCCAATAGATACGGCTCCATGATCAACTTATCCCGCGGTGGATTACGGTAGGCCGGGAACCAGTTGTTGATCCATTCCGGAAACGACCGGTCCCAAATCACGTAACGAACTTTGTTTGTTTCCAAGCTTTGAACCGCCTCACGAAATTGTGACTCCGTGTTGAACTGGTACATCAAGGTGCTATACCGGGTCGGGTTTCTCGTTGCGCTCAAAAAGTAGTACATGGGTGAGTAAGGATAGACGAAGATCGGCTCACCGGGCTTTACACGCGTCATAAGGAAATCGAGCACGCCGTCTACGCCGAATGCATATACCGAGCCGCGTCGTGTGGCACGCCTCGCCGATGCGGACAGCGCTACAAGCGGATTTAGCATCGCCAGGGTGAGCGCTGAAATACCGATTAATTGTAATGCCCTGATTGGCCACTTGCCACGCAGTTGGCGATAGAGGTAGAAGGCCAGTATGATCAGGATAGGCGATCCATAGGCGATGTGTGGAAGGTCCTTCCGGTGCATCTCGGAGAACCAAAATGCGAAGCCCACGAACCAATATGGCAGGACGAGGCGGTCGACTGAGACTCGTCTGTACCGGAGCCCCAATGTGAGCAGGACCAGCGGAAGTCCCATGACGATCAGAAACGGAATAGAAAGAAAGGCACTGATCGCTGTCGCAACCAGCGGCGGAGTGACCGCGCCAAACGAAGCGGTAAATGAGTCCCAATACAGCTCGCGGAACTCCAAGCCATAGGGAACGGCATTGATGCCGCTATAGTTCGTGAGCGGCCACATCACGTTGGCATAGATCAGATCCGACAATCCCCCGGCGCGCCAGAACAGCGCCAGCACGGAAGCGATGACCAGGAAATAGCCGCTCAGCAGCGTGATCAGCGAGAGAACGCGAAATCTTCCGCGATAAAGAATCCACAGCACGAGAGCAAACGACAGGCACAGCAGCACCCCCTTTGGCACCATGCACCAGGTGGTCAGGCCCGCTCCGGCGCCCGCCAGAAACAGCATTACGCCTCGAGGCCGATCTATCCAGCATGCCAATGCGGCAAAGGAGGCCAGCCCGAACAGAATGCTGTCCGTATGATGGCTGATCGCGTTCCAATTGTGGTACGAGACGGCTACGAAGAAGATCACCGGCACGGCCTCCATCCGGCACCGCAGCCGCCGTGTCAGGTAGAAGAGCAGAATCGTGATTCCCAGCGTCGTGAACAGCAGGCAGATGCGGGTCGCCAGCCACGTCGTGCCCAGCAATTTGAAGAACAGCGCCAGCCAGTAAAAGGTGCCTAGGCCCGACACCTCCAAAAAGTCGCGAAATGGGAGTTGTCCTTCCGCGACACGCACCGCGCCGTCGATGAGGGTACCCTCATCGCCCTGTTGCGAAAGCACGCGCAGAAATGGCAGGAAATAAAGTATCGAGCACGCTGCGACCAAGAGGTACGGCAACCGTTTGGATCGTTGCATAGGTCGGGGCCAGAACTAAACTTGAATCCCGACCGGGACGGACCGATCTCGAAGCGCGGTCGCCCTATGAAAGGACTCCACCACAAGGCCCCGTTGTGCAAGCGCCTCCCCTCTCTCGACGTTATTCAACCCAGCGACGACATACAGGGGACGCTGTTTGGACTGCTCATAAATTCTGGCGACGTAGCTGCCGACCAACCCGACAGCCGTGAGAATCGTTTCTGAAAAGATGATCTGAAGGCAAACCAGAGAGGTCCATCCCGGTATGGTGGTTTTGGTGCCGTAGGCGCGCGAATCCCGGTGGAAAGGAACGATCGCCTCTTTCAGTCCCAGCCACGCAACCAAACCCCGCATGAATCAGTGCTGCTCCCGGAACCCGCGCAGCGCCAGCACAGCCGTTCTGCTGAAAAGGCGGAAGTCTCCGACCTCGGGCGCCAGGCGTCGATCGATGAAGCGGCGCATCAACCAGTAGAACGCGGCGGCCGTCGCACTTTTCCAAATCCCGTCGCCCGGACGGGCCCGCCGCTGCGCGGAAACAACGTCATAGCCCTGACGCATCAGCCCCAGCATCTCCGGCAGTAGCTCGGGCGGATCCTGAAGGTCCCCGTCCATCACCGCCACCGTATCGCCGTTAGCGAAGTCCAGGCCGGCTGTAACCGCCGCCTGATGGTCAAAGTTGCGGCTAAATCTTAGAACCTTGACACAACGATCCCTGGCGGCCATGTCCTCCAGAATCTTCCTGGTTTGGTCCGTGCTACCGTCGTTGACAAAGATCAATTCATAATCCCAGTCGATCCCCCGCGCAACGGGAAGCAGCCGCGCCATCAGCGTCGACAGGCTCTCGGCCTCGTTATACACGGGGATGATGATCGAAAGTAGCATTGTCCCTTGCTCGCGTAGTGAAGCACTTCGCCAGCCACTTCGCGAAGTCGGTTCCAAATGCCTTTCGATCAGTCAGTTAGAGCAGTCACAGCCTGCCTGACAGTCCAACGGCTGTTAACGGCTGTCTACTAAGATTGTCAAGGTCCGTCTACAAGCGTGCCGGCAAGCTGCGCGGAAACAGGAAAAAGAACCCGCAGATAGGCGACAGGTCCGATTGCAAACTCATGGCCTCCGCGCACCATCGTACGAAGTTCACCGGCGGGAAAGCGCTTTCGCACCAGCGCCATATAGTCGCTATACTCGCTTTCACCCAACGGCAATGGAAAAATGACGAACTTGTGCATCGAAGCGGCGGGGAGGCTGCTTTCGAGCCAGGTATTTCGATACTGCATCGCAAACACTCGCATTCCCAACCTGAGTCGAACTTCCGGAAACTGAACCGTGAGGTAGTCTGGCAGGTAGTATCCAGCGTGCCGATAGCCTAGAAAATGAGAATCCAAGCCGACAATCATGGTCTCCCGCGGAGACGCAATTTGCGGGAGAACCCTGACAATGTTCTCGAGTTCTATCTCAAATCGTCGAACTTCCCGGTACGAGCAGTAAACGGGTGCGCGAATGAAAACCATGGTATTAGCGGCGGCACAGGCTCCCATCGCCAGAATCTTGAGAGTCTTCGATAACCGAAGATTCGCGTACCAGGTTGCGGCCCAAACACCCAACCATGCGCAAACCGGCGGCGCGAGTATCAGCAGATAGCCGCTGTTTACGAACTTCAGATAGATGAACGTGAAGAACAGCAGGCCGGGCGCGATCCAGACCCACGTGAATATGGTCTTGCGCCGGTCGAGGGAGGAATCCCCGCGAGCCCTCCGGAACGGGAGTATCGCAGCGCAACCGAAGCAGAGAAAATAGATGCCAACGATGACCCAGGCGCGGGCAAAAGAATTCCACACGGAGGAATTGAAAACCATCCCCCTGGACGGCACGGTAATCCACAGCGACACGAGGGACGAGACGTAAGCTTTCCCGCCGCTGATCTGAATCATGGGAATGAACCAGGCGAGCAGCGTCAAGGCCAGCGCACCAATCCCGCCGGCAGCCTGCTTGCGGTTTGTGTTACGAAATGAAAAAAGCAAGAGAGGGCCCAGCAGCAGGAGTGAGGATGGACGGAAGCCGGCCGCCAGACCCACCACAGCCGCGCCCGGCAGGATAAACCGGGCCGCTCCACAATATATGCGCCAGCAAAGATACCCGGCGAGAGCGGAAAAGAACGCTTCCACAATATAAGTGAGCGCAACCGTACCGTGAAACCACGCCAAAGGAGAAAAAACAAAAATCAGACCGGCAAACATGGCGGCGCTCCGGCCAAACCAGTTCTCCGCCAACACATAGATCATCGCCACCGCGCCACAACTAAAGACAATGCTGATCGCAACCAGGGCCGCGTTGGCGTCGTGAAAGATCAAATTGGCCAGGCGGCCAAGATACACATATAGAAAATATCCCGGCGGATGGGGCTGATGGACACTCGGATCGAAGCGCTTCAGTGCCAGCGCGAAGTTCACCGAGTCGATGTCATAAAGGTAGTGACTCCTGAACGCGAAACGCGTGAGCGCCGTAGCTACGATCAGGATGCCCACATCCGGAGTCTGGCGGGAATTCATACCGCGCCGGACAAATCCAGAGTGCGCCGGCGGCCCATCAAAGCCTCGACTTTCCGCTCAGCAGTACGGCTGTCCGGTCACGATGGAGCTCCTGCCAGCCATTTGCTTCTAGTGCCGAGATCAATGGACAATCAGGGGGCAGCAGTGCGTCTGTAAAGTTCCAGCGGTTGAATTCATTGCGCCAGCCGGGCCCGAGATCCAACAGGCGTGAATAGCGCCCAATGAAATCCGTGCCATAGAAGTCGCTGCGACCGTCGAAGAACACCTTGCGCTCACCGTTGAAACGATAGATCAGATAGCCGCCGAAGGTATCCGGCGCAAGAATGCGCGCGTTTACCGGAAGGGAGGCGACCGTTGCGGATGCCGCGACTGGTAAGTCGTTCGGGGGGAATCCGGCGTGAGTGCGGATCGACGCAAAGATCAGCATGGACACTAGCGGGACCATCGCCAATCCATGAAAGCGCCGCTCGATCGCGTGCAAACGGTCGCCGTAATCGAGCGCATCATCGAGTTTGTGGCGCAACCCCGCCGTCAGATCGCCGGCGCGGCGAAGAACTCCGGTAATCGACCCATTGGCGAGCGGCAACAGAAGCAATGCGGCCACCGGCAGGGCGCGCACGGAGCGCAGCGCTATGGCCGTCAGCAGCATCGATAGCAGGAAACGTTCGGGTTTGTGCGCCGCCAGCGCCGCAAAACCTCCGGCGAAACATATCGCCACCGTGAGCGTGACCTGGAGCGCTCCCCCCGAATGAAAATTGAAGGACTGAAACTCCGTGATCTGATCGAGCAGCCGGGAATCGAAAAGATAAGAGAGGACATGTTGGTGTAGCCGCCAGCCATTCGGGTTCGCCAGCGTACCCACGAGAGCCGCGAGAGCAAGCCAGAGATAGCTACGCACACCGGCGCCGCGGGCTTCCGGGATCAAGGGCTCGCGAACATCCCAAATCATGGGTTTTAGATATGCACCCGCCGCATAAATCAACACGATCAGCGGCGCGAAAAAGAAGCTGGCGTGCAGGTTGGCCCACGCGGCCGCCCCGATCGCGACAAGCGTGAGATGGCCCCACCCCAGACGATGCGGAATTCGCTCGCACAACCACACTGTCCCGAGCAGGAACAGCCAGCTAAGAAGGTGTGGCCTCGCCAGCCAGTGCAGAGTCGTAGTCGGCAGCATGGGGATGAAGAACATGCCGGCGAGAAGACAATTTCCTCCTGCCGCTCCGTTCAAACGGAACCACATCCACACTGCAGCGCCGATCGACAGTCCATACAGCAAAGCGACGCCTCCAAGTCCGGAAACGCGATACACCGCGCCCATCAGCACGTCCGCGCCCCATTCCCACGCTACCCATGGTTCGCCTGGCTTTGAAAAGGAATATGGATCGGCGTGCGGAAGCGATCTGGTGGAGATGATCCGCTCGCCGTTGCGAATATGCCAGCCGGTGTCCGAATCGTTGAAGAGAGTGGTTGCGCCCTTGAAAACAAAGAACAGCGAGAGCAGGGTCGTGAGTGCGAATGTCAAGGCCAGATCCGGAGCCAGCCAGGCCACCAGGCGGCGGCCACGCACGTTCCGCTGCGGCTCGATTGCATCCGTAGGGACCATCGGAATCGCTGTATCGGGAATCGGACAGACATTCATTTATCGATTTCGCTGCAATTGAAAAGCCAAACTATTCACTGTTCTCAAGTTTATTTCGCGCATTTTCCGGTCCCCCACTGTTGCTGGAGGTTCACCCTTTTATGGGGCCTGTAGCCAACCGATTACTATTCGCCGCCCGAATAAATCGCAGCCCACTACCATAAGCTACTGACCTGGAACGATCTACCTGCTGGTTCTCCAAACGGCTCTGCGAATGCTCTAGTACTGGACAGGAGAATCATCACATGCAACAAAGCTATCTAAAGCTCTACCTAAAGATGCAGGGTCTGAAAAACGCTTTGGTTAAAAACCAGAGCGGGCAGGATCTTATCGAATACGCTCTGGTGGTTTCGCTGATTGCGCTGGCGGCGACCGCCGGCATGGGAGCGGTCGCCAGCAGCATTAGCACCGCTTTCAACCACGTCGGAAGCCATCTGGCGACATACACCAGCTAAACCACGCGCGAGCAGGCCGGCCGCGTGGAACAGCCGTCGGCTCTCTCTTGCGTCCCTATGACATGCACTCGAATCGCCGGGTGCATGGGCGGCGCAGCCCTCGCGGCAACCCCGCGAATGGGCAAGACGCTCGTAAACGCTCGATAGTTTTCAATCCTCCGCGATTCCACGCTTTCGAGCCTCGCCTCCAGCATCGATACGCCCAACCCATACCAGGCCCCTGTGCCATTAAGCCCATAATCGGTGCTTTCAATTCACCCGCCCCCAGCAATATTCCTGCCAACATATTCATTTATAGACTGGTTATTTACCTGTGCTATACCTTACGGTCGTTGTCCATATTGTATCGAAATGCGTGTTATTATAAATCAATAATTATATCGGCAACAAGTTAGCCACAAGGTAATAATAATCAAGTTATTCCGGGGAAAAAGGGGGCTCAATGATTCGTATTTTATTATATTCGCACGACGACAATCTGCAATCCCTTCTTGCGCCAACGCTCGGCATGGAGTTCTCTGTCTTCCTCGAACGGCGCATGGACCGGATCAGGGAAACCATTTCGCAAGGGCGATGCGACGTCCTCATCCTGGACCTTGATTCCGGCTCGTATCCGATTCAGCAGCAACTTCAATTTTTCGACGAAATCCGCGATTTCGGCGTGCCCGTGGTGGTGATGACCGATGACGACGGCAGGGCCACGGCGATGGACCTGGTTCAGCGCGGCGTCTACAACTACATCCGCAAGCCGCCCGCCCTGCCGGAACTCAGAATTGTCGTCCGCCGGGCGCATGAATATGCCGTCCTGAAGCTGGAACTCGATCGCATGCGCCAGCGCTTGCCTCCTTCCGGCTGCGACCAACTGATCGGTTCAAGCGCGCGCTCCCAGGTGGTATACGATCTTATCCGGCGCGTTGCCGATCTGGAGGCCTCCGTGCTCATCACCGGTGAAAGCGGGACCGGCAAGGAGTTAATCGCCCGCTCGATTCACAACCTGGGCTATCGAAAGGAACGCCCGTTCGTCGCGGTTTCCTGTGGGGCCATTCCCGAGACGCTTATCGAAGCGGAATTGTTCGGCGCCGAAAAGGGAGCGTTCACCGGTGCGGCTACCAGGCGCAAAGGGTATCTGGAAGAGGCCGGCAATGGAACCCTGTTCTTTGACGAGATTGGAGAGTTCAGCGCGCACACACAGGTAAAGCTGTTGCGAGTGCTGCAGGAGCGAGAGTTTAGCCGCTTGGGAAGCAGCCAGCCGATCCCGCTACAGGCCCGGCTGCTATATGCCACCCATAGAAGCCTGCTTGAGATGGTGGCGGAAGGAACCTTTCGCCAGGATCTCTATTATAGAGTCAACGTCATGGGTATCAAGTCTCCTGCGCTCCGCGACCACACTGAAGATATTCCACAGTTGGCTCAGCATTTTATGGAGGAGTACTCGCGGCTCTACCATAGGCCGATGACCAGGATTACGCCGAATGCGATGGCGCTGCTGCTGGAATACGAGTGGCCGGGAAATGTCCGTGAACTGGAGAACGTTATCCAGAGCGCCATCATCCTGAGCGACGACGAATCCATGCTGCCTAGAGATCTGCCCAAGATCATGCAGCACCCGGACCTGCTGGGTCTGGGCGACTCTCTACCCGGAGCTTCCTTCGAAGAACAAATGCAGGATTATAAGACCAAGCTCGCGCACAGGGCCGTTCAGGAATGCAAGGGCAACAAGACGCTTGCGGCCCGCAGCCTGCACATTTCCAGAACCTATCTCCATCGTCTCATCAAGGATTCGGGAGAAGATGATGATTCGCTGTCGATTTCGGTGGCTTGATTCAAGCCGCACACCGAGCCGTGACCGTCGGGGAGCGGTTGCCGCAAAAGACGTCGCGTCTTCCGATGTCGACTGCTGAGTGTTCTCGGGTTTCTGTTGCGCGCTTTCCGGTTCCCGGTGTTGCTGGAGGTTCACCCTTGGAAGCGGCCGTGTAGACAACCGCTTACTATCCGCTCTCAGGACAATCGTAACCTGCCGCCATAAGCTACTGACCTCGAACGATCTGTCTACTAGTTTCCAAACGGTTCTCCGAATGCTTTAACACTGGGCAGGAGAACAATCACAATGCAAGAGAGCCTTCTTAAGTTCTACGTAAAGATGCAGGACCTGAAAGATGCGCTGGTTACGAACCAGAGTGGGCAGGATCTTATCGAATACGCCCTGGTGGTTTCGCTGATTGCACTGGCGGCTACCGCCGGCATGGGAGCGGTCGCGAGCAACATCAGCAACGCTTTCGTGCACATCGGCAGCCATCTCGCGACTTACACCAGCTGACTCCCGCGAGAGAAGGCCGGCCGCGTTCGGCTTTTCTCTTGCGCATCCCAATGGACATGCATTCGATCGCCTGGTGGCCTATCCTGATACTGCTCGTGATGGCTACGGTTGTGGATATTTACAGCCGGCGCATTCCGAACTGGCTCGTGCTCCCGTTTCTGGCGGCCGGAGTCATAGTGACTACGGCAGTTCACGGCGTAAAGGGTCTGGGGCAGAGCTTGGGCGGCATGGCCCTCGCCGTCGCCGTGACGGGAATACTCTGCTGGCTCCGCGGGATGGGCATGGGTGATTTGAAACTCTGCGCCGCGGTGGGCGGATGGATCGGCCCCGCCCAAATGGGCACGGCGCTGGTGGTGACGGGCATCGCGGGGGGCGTGCTGGCGCTGATCTGGGCGGCATGCCACGGATCGTTGAGTGAGTCGCTGGATGGTTCGAGCGATCTGCTCTCGGGGTTCTGGACCAAGGGTGTTCGTCCCCATCCGAGCCTGGTTCTCGATAACCCTTCCGCGCGGACCATGCCCTACGCGCCGGCGATCGCCATCGGGACAATCTTTTCGTTCTTTACAACTTGACAGCAACACCCTCAAAGATACAGGTAACAGCTTTTACTATGTCCTATATTCCAGATTCCGCCAAAGCGAGCACTCTCTCGGTCGCGCTAGTCGTGCCGGATGCCACGCGGCGCCGGTCACTCGCAACGGCACTGACTGGATCGCAGTTCACCATCGCCCGGGAGTTTGACGCCTATCCGTCGGCGGGCAATCTACCCGAAATCGCCCGGCTGGACACCCCTGTAGTCATTGTGGATCTGGACAAAGATGTCGAGCAGGCCATGCGTGTGATTGAGAGCATTTGCAGCCGCAACGCTTCAACCACCGTGATGGCCTACTCCAGCAGGAACGATTCAACCTTGATGCGTCGATCTATGCAAGCCGGCGCGCGCGAATTTCTGACGGAGCCGCTTCTTCCCGAAACGCTGGGCGAAGCGCATTCTCGTGCTTCCGGCCGCCGCCCTAATCAAGAAAAGGCTGTAGGGAAGACCCTGGTTTTTCTGCCGTCCAAAGGCGGCGTAGGCGTCACCACCATCGCTCTCAATTTTGCTCTGGCGCTGAAGAAAGAATCCGGCGCCAAGGTCGTGGTGGTGGATCTGGATTTTGAACTGGGTGAGATCGCGCTGGGGCTTGCAATGACGGCTACGTTCTCGGTAGTGGACGCTTTGCTCAACCCAGGCCGCCTCGACAAGGAGTTTCTATCGACTCTTTTGCTGAGAAACAGTTCCGGGCTCGCGGTACTGGCGTCCGCGGAGGAATATAACTTCTTTCACTCCCCGGTCGAAGGAGCTGGCAAGTTGTTTCACATTCTGCGGGAGGAATTCAATTATGTGGTAGTGGATGCCGGAAATTGCCATAGCCACGTACAGGAAAGCGTGTTCGAGGTAGCGGACGCACTCTATCTCGTGACGGAAATGACTTTCCCGGCTCTGCGTAACGCGCATCGAATAATCGAGTTTCTCTCCACAAGGAATGAAAACCGCGCGGTGGAAGTGGTAATGAACCGGTTCGCTTCGCGCCACGGCGGCATCGACGAGAACAGCGCCACAAAGGCGTTAGGGCGGCCGATCAATTGGAGGATTCCGAACAGCTACGCCGCTGCGCGGACCGCGCAGGACAGCGGCGTTCCGCTGGCGATGGAGAATTCTCCCATAACGCGAGTACTGGTGCAGATGGCCAGGGCGGCTTGCGGTAAACCCTTGAGCACTCAGAAGGAAGCAGGCAAGGGACTTAGCTTTTTCCGTTCGAGGGCGCTGCCCGCGCCCGTGGAGATCTAAATGGAAGTCCTCGATTTTGAAAAACTGAAAACCGGGTTGCATACCACGTTGCTATCCAGCATCGACCTCGAAAAACTCTCCTCGATTGATGATGGAAAAGCCCGGCGCGCTGTCGCCACTCTGATTCAGGAGATTGTTGGCGCCCAAAAGGTGCCCCTGAACGCCGCCGAAAAAGAGCGCGTCGAAAACGATCTGCTGGACGAAGTCTTCGGGTTGGGACCGCTCGAGCCCTTGTTGAAAGATCCCACGGTATCGGACATCTTGGTCAACAACAAGGATGTAATCTATGTTGAACGCCGTGGAATTCTGGAGCGGACCACCGCGAAATTTCGGGACGACCGGCACTTGATGCAGGTCATCGATCGCATCGTGTCTCGCGTAGGCCGAAGAGTGGACGAATCCTCGCCTATGGTGGATGCGAGGCTTCCCGATGGCTCACGCGTGAACGCGATCATTCCGCCCCTGGCGCTCGACGGTCCCTGCATGTCCATCCGGCGCTTCGGCAGCGGGCCTGTCGCGCCGGAAGCTCTGGTGAAACTCAAAAGTATTTCCGCCGAGATGATGCAAATTCTGGCCGCCGCCGTGAAAGCAAAAATCAGCATACTGATCTCGGGCGGCACCGGCGCCGGTAAGACTACATTTCTGAATATCCTCTCAAGCTTTATTCCCGAGACCGAGCGGATCGTCACCATTGAAGACGCCGCTGAATTGCAGCTCAAACACGAGGATGTGGTGCGCCTCGAGACCAGGCCGCCAAATGTCGAGGGGCTGGGAGCCGTGCGCCAGAGACAGCTCCTCGTCAACAGTCTTCGCATGCGGCCGGACCGGATCATCATCGGCGAGGTCCGCGGCGAAGAGGCCTTCGACATGCTGCAGGCCATGAATACCGGTCATGAGGGTTCCATGGCCACCATCCATGCCAATACATCTCGTGACGCTCTTTCAAGGCTGGAGTCCATGGTCGCGATGGCCAATGTCAATATGCCGGAGCGATCCGTTCGCCAGCAGATTGGCTCCGCCATTTCGGTGGTAGTGCAGGTGTCGCGCATGAGCGACGGCACTCGAAAAGTCGTCACTATTTCCGAGATCACCGGTCTCGAAGAGAATACCATCAGCATGCACGACATTTTCAACTTCGTCAGGAAAGGCATCGGACCGGATGGAAAGGTCTTGGGTGCGTTCGAACCCAGCGGTATTCGTCCGAAGTTCCTCGACCGGCTGCTGGTCGCCGGCATCCTGCTGCCGGCCGAACTCTTTGAGCGCTCCGTGGAGGTCAATTGAGCACGCCGTCCGGAGTACTAGGAAGCGTCGCGATATGTTGCTGATCGCTCTGTCAATCTGTGTAGCTATTTTCGCCGTCGCGGTATTGGCCATGATGACCGTGGGAACAGCGACGTCGAAGCGCGTAACTGTAAGGCTCGCCGCGTTGGATCAGACGTTCGCGCCAGCAAACCGTGGCGAGAAGATTACCGATATTCGCAGAGGCCCGGAAAGATTGAGCGCCATTCCATGGCTCAACCACTGGCTGACCAGCCTGAACCTGGCTTCGGCATCCAGTCTCTTCCTGTATCAAGCTGGTGTGACTATGACGCTCGGAACCTTGCTGCTGATATCCGTCGCTGGCGCCGCTGTCCTCGCATGTGTACTATATTTGCGATTCGGAGCGACATTTCCGGCAATGCTTCTCTCCGGGGCTTTTCTTCCGCTGCCCTTTCTTTATGTCCGGCGTAAGCGCACCAAGCGCCTGTTCAAGCTGGAACAACAGTTGCCCGACGCGCTTGGCATGATGGTCAGCGCCCTCCGCGTGGGCCACAGTATGATGGCAAGCCTGGGAGCCGTAGCCCAGGAGACTTCGGAGCCGATTCGCGGAGAAATGCGCAAGTGCTTCGACGAACAAAACTTCGGCGTTGACTTGCGGACTGCATTCATGAACCTTACTGAAAGGGCCCCTATACAGGACTTTCGCATATTTGTTGCCGCGGTGTTGATCCAGAAGGAAAGCGGCGGAAATCTGGCCGAGGTTCTGGAGAAAGTGGCTCAGACCACCCGCGAAAGGTTCAGACTGAAAAAGCAGGTGAGCGTTCACACCGCACAAGGACGAATGACCGGCTGGATACTTTCACTTCTTCCCGTTTTGCTCGGGATTGGCATGTACCTCCTGAACCCGGACGGCATGAGTGTCTTGTGGAAACGCCCTTTGGGCTTGAAAATGCTCTATACAGCCGCAGGCATGGAAGTTGTCGGCGCGCTCATCATTAGAAAAATCGTCGCAATTCAGGTCTGAAAGATAACTTATGCAGCTTGCCTTATTCGCGTTTCTTGCGGCGTTCCTGTTGATATCCAGTCTCGGTGCTTTACTCTTCCATCGGCAGAACACGCTACGGAGACTCTCAAAAGTAGCTGCCAGGGCGGCCGATGCTTCTTTATTGCAAAGCATTGCGCCCACTCCACACTCCCGGATTGAACAACTTGTAAAGCCCTTTCAGAAAGTAGTGCCGAGAAGTACGGAAGACGTCACGACCCTTCAGAAGCGCCTCTCTCGCGCTGGTTATCGGGAACACAAATATGTCAACATTTTCTATAGTGCTAAGGCTCTCGTTCCAGCTTTACTCTGCATCCTTGCCACCGTGACGCAGGTTTACACTTACGCTCCGCTCTTCGTGTATGCGCTGGCGGCGGGACTCGGTTTTATGGCTCCGGACTTTTGGCTAAGCAATCGCATTTCCGCCAGGAAGTTAAAACTCCGTTTGGGTCTTCCGGAAGCTTTGGACCTCATCGTCATTTGCGTAGAGGCGGGCTTAAGCATGGACAAAGCGACCATGCGCACGTCGGAGGAACTGCGCATTAGTCAGCCGGCCATCGCCGATGAGCTAAATCTTGTCTTTCTGGAACAGCGCGCCGGACGCCCGCGCGGCGAAGCCTGGAAACATCTTGGAGACCGCACCGATGTCGACAATATTCGCTCCCTGGCGTCGATACTCATCCAGGCGGATAAGTTCGGTACCAGTATTGGAAAGACTCTGAGGGCCCACTCGGAAACCCTGCGTACGCGACGCAAGCAGGACGCGGAGGAGCAGGCGGCGAAGACCACCGTGAAACTCGTCTTCCCGCTGGTATTATTCATTTTCCCGTCGCTGTTCGTCGTTACGCTCGGGCCGTCAATGATCATCATGTTTGAGGGTTTTTCGAAATATTTGAGTTGATCGATAACCACCCGTTTGAACTCGAAAGAAAGGAGAGAACATCTATGGATATGACAACGGTTATTCGCGTCGCGGCAGGCATCCTGTTTGCCGTCGTATTAGTGTTCTTAATTCAGCGCCGCCGCAAAAAGGTTACGTAGTCGCCACCGTCACGGCGAAATCCATCGGGAGTGGATTTCGCTGTGGCGCCATGGGCGGAAAGAGCTGTATGTTGGATCGAAGCCCGGCAAGGTGCCACGGTAATATTCTGGTGAGAAAAACCATCAAGCGAACTCTGTGTGTATTCAATCGGAACCGCGAATCGTTCCTGGCCCTTCGCGTCGCTCCCGCCGATACGTTATTGCTGCGCCTCGAGGGCCTGTTGGGCAGGATTCGATTGAAACCCGACGATGGCATCTGGCTGATCCCTTCTCGCGGCATTCACACGTTTGGAATGCTATTTGCCATCGACCTGATTTACCTGGATGCGGCCAATCGGGTGATTCACCTCGTCGAGCATCTTGGGCCATTTCGTATTTCGCCCATTCGAATTAAGTGCGCGAGCATTTTGGAATTGCCTTCGCGGGCAATTTACTCCTCGAACACCCAGATCGGCGACGATTTACTCATCTGCACTCCGGAGGAGATGAGCCAGCATTACGACGACAATCGAGCCACACCCCTCTATTACAACCAGCTAGGATCGAGGTCTGCGTAATGGCTCTGCGCGCGTTCGGCAAGATGCGGCAATGGCTTCTCCAGGAGAAAGAAGAAGAACAACCCTCGCGCGCGCCAAGGAGGATTAAGCCAGAGCTTGTTGTACATTACTGGGATGGCTCCGCGCCGGAGGGCCGCCAGCTCCGCGACGTCAGCCAGAGCGGAGCCTACATTTATACGTCGGAACGCTGGTACGTGGGTACGATCATCCGGATCATCCTGCAGGGACACTCAACCACGACCCGTGAGGACGGCACCACGGCGCCCACAGCTTCAACCTGCATTGCAGCGCGAGTTGTGAGACACGGGTCCGACGGCGTGGCTGTGGAGTTCGTCTTTCGCAACAAAGAAGAAGAGGAGAGTCTTCGGACATTCCTTGCCGCGATTCCAGCTCAACCGGCAATTACTATGGCCCCCCAAGCGGCTTTGAAAAGCAAAGGGCAGGCCCTTGTCGAGTTCGCCTTAATCATTCCTCTGGTGCTTCTTCTGGCCGTGAACGCCGCAAACTTTGGCGGGTTTATCTTCGCCTGGATTACCGTGGCCAACGCGGCCCGCGACGGAGCGCAATACATGATCATGTCCAGTAATTCCGCGGGGGCGCCAACTCCCGCGACGCTGGCGCAAATCACCGCGCTCGTGACGGCTGACGTCTCATCGCTGTTGAACCGGTCCAGCCTTGTGGTCGCGATATGCACTAATAGCACAACGGCGGCAACAGGCTGTACCACGTTCATCGATCCCGAGGCCACCACCTCCTCGCTCTATACCCTGGCCACCGTGGATGTGACCTATACTTATTTGCCTTTCATCCCGCTGTTCTCCTTTCCAAAGTTGGGTATCAGTGCTACCCTTCCGTCCAGCACCATCCACCGGAAGGCTGTCATGAGGATGCTCCAGTGACCGGAGGCGCCCGAACCAGCGGCGTTTCCGGGCGCGGTGGTCAAACCCTGGTTGAGTTTAGCGTTGTGACGCTTATGACGGTCATCATGCTTCTGTTCGTCGTGGAGATGGGCAGAATGGTGGTCGTGTATACGACGGTTGCGAACGCGGCGCGCGCGGGCGTTCGTTACGCGATTGTGCACGGCAGTTCACGCGCCGTCGGGACCACGATCAACAGCGCCAGCGGGCCGGCCAGTAACCCTGCCCAGGTTCTTACCGTTATCAACAACTTTGCGGGCGCAGGCCTGCTAACGACTAGTCTTCTGGTCGTGAATGTAACGTATCCGGGAGGCTCCAATGCTCCCGGCTACTCGGTAAAGATCACTGTAGTGTATCCCTACGATCCATTGACAACTTACTTTTCCAAGACACTGCGGCTTGGTAGCGCCGCGCAGGGGATCATAGTATTTTGAAACGCTCCATTAATCTCGGCCGGGAGGACGGACAGGCCGTCATTCTCGTTGTAGTGGCCATGAGTATCATGCTGATCGGTGCTCTCGGGTTGGCCATCGATGGCGGACAAATGTACGCTCAACGGCAAATGGCCCAGGCTGCCGCGGACGCCGCTGCCCAGGCCGGCATCCTGAGCATGTTTTACGGAACCAATTCTACATCCACGTATCCCTTTGGTACCACCACTGCTTCGTCCACTTGCACCACGACAGATCTGCGAACGCCCTGCGTCTATGCGCGAGACAATGGATTTGGCGGGACAGCCGCGGACACGGTAACGCTGAGCTTCCCGGCGACTGTCGCCGGCGTCACTCTTTCGACTACCGCTGCCATTCCGGCAATGACCGTCTCTGTCCAGAGAACCCTCACTACGGGACTGATACGGATGGTCGGAGGGGCGGCCACTTCCAGCATCACGGCAAAGGCCACTGCCGGATTGGTTGGCGCGGTCTCACCCGACTGCATCTACGTGCTGGATCCCTCCGCGGCGAGCGCCTTTTCGGCGAGCAATGGCGTGACCGTAGATGTGAACGGCTGCGCGATCTCAGTAGATTCCACCAGCAGTAGTGCCGCAAGCGTAGTTGGTGGATCAAGCGTTAATGCATCGGCGGTTGACGTGGTGGGTGGAGTCTCGCTCAGCAATGGCGGAACCATTACGCCAGTTGCAGTCACCGGAGTAGCGCCAGTGGCCGATCCATTCGCCTCATTGCCGGGTCTTACTCCTGGCGCCTGCACGCAGACCGGGATGTATTCCCCACCTTCTAATACCGTCATCCCTCAAGGAACGTATTGTGGTGGGATTTCCGTCACCAATGGCGTCACTGGTGTGACATTCACGGCAGGTGACTTTATCATCCTTGGCGGGGGGCTGAACTTTGCCGGCGGAACAACTTCCAGCGGAAGTGGAGTGATGTTCTATCTCACAGGTAATGTGACCTACCCGTATGCGTCCGTGAGCATGAGTAACGGGGCGAACGTCACGTTGTCGGCGCCAACGTCCGGGACTTACCTGGGGGTACTGTTCTTTCAGAACAGGTCGATAACCTCTAGCAGTAATGCAACGTTCACCGGCGGCGCTACCATGCTGCTTACCGGCACTCTGTATTTTCCGACGACGGATGTGGCTTTTTCAAATGGGACCAGCACGACGGCCTATACCGCCATCGTTGCGGACGAAGTATCCTTCACCGGCGGAGCAAGTATCAACTACGATTCCACCGGATTGAAGACCGGTCTCTCTTCGAAAAGTGTTGCACTGGTGCAGTAAGAGATCGCGCCGTTCCTCTGGCGCCAGAGCTCAGTGCGGTGGGCCATTGGGCGAAGTTGCCGGCGCCGGTCCGGGTGACGCGCTCTGCGGAGCTGCTGCCGTTGGTGACAAGCTTTGTATCAACTTCTCGACCGGGATCGCTTCGTCCGGGGACTTGACCGGCACTGGACCTGTAACGTCCAGCCCCGGAGTCCGGAGATCGATGCCCGTGTTTGGCTTGAGAAATGGCTTGGTAAATTTCAACGCAGGTACGGGCCGTCCGGCGGGGATCGGACGAACCAGCTCAGGCGTCACAATAACAATCAGCTCCGTGTTTGTCTTGGAAGTGGATTTGGACTGGAAAAGCTTGCCCAATATGGGAATGTCTCCGATGAAGGGAATCTTTTCGAAAGTATCCGTAGTCCGATTATCGAGAAGCCCGCCGATCGCAAAACTCTGTCCTTCGCCTAGTTCAACCTGCGTACTGATCTTGCGCGTGGTGAGCGCCGGGACACTGAAACCGCTGATCGTCAATCCGTCCGCAAAATCCAGAGCGCTGACTTCGGGCGCTACCTCCAGATGAATGGTTCCGCGCGGCGTGATGGTCGGAGTGAAGATCAGTCGTACGCCGTACTCGCGGAATTGGATGGAAACCACCGGGACGCCTCCGCCCGCACTTACACTCGGGAAAGGAAATTCTCCGCCTGCCAGAAAACTTGCCGGCTTGCCGTTCTCCGTGACCAGATTCGGCTCGGAGAGGACTTGCAGAAGCCCCTTTACTTCCAGCGCTTCAATGGTTGCTCCCAGATTCAGATCGGAGCGGAAGAAGAAGAGATTGAGCGCATCCGCCAGTGTCGCCGCGACCGGGACGCCGCTTTGGATGGACGAGACTGTTGGACCCGGAAACTCTCCCGTGCCTGTAGATCCAATGGTATTAGTCGCGCCTGTGCTCAGTATATTTAACCCCAGTGTTGTCGTGAGACTCCGGTCTACACTCGCAAACTTGACCCTCAACAGAATCTGCGCCTCCGGCGGCGGCACATCCACATACAGAAGGTTTACGGTCTTTCCCAGCGTCGACGCGATGGAGACCGCTCGGTCCGCACTCGTCATATCCTTGACCGTCCCACGCAAGAAAAGGGTCTCGTTCTCGAAGCTCAAATTGACATTCTGTCCGGGTAGCTCCTTGTCGATTTCACGTTGGGTGCCTTCGATGCGCCGATCCGTCAAGTTGCTGCTGGCGACCACCGTGATATCGAAGAACCGCCTGCTCCCTCCCTCTTGCCAGATAATCAGGCTGGTCACTCCCGGCGTCTTGCCACTCAGGAGTAACTCGCGTGGGCTGATCGCCGTACCCTCCGCTATGTCTCCCATGCCCACGGAGATGCGCTCAAGAGGAAGCGCGCTGTCAATGATCATGGACTTTCCGACGGTCAGCGTAAGATCGGTCGGCGAGCCCTGGCCGCCTGACTGCGTCGCGGGCTCGGGTGCTACCGCTGGCTGGCCCTCAGGCTGTTGGCCGGTGGCGGTGTTCACCAGTGACAGAGCCAGCAGACATGCCGCTGGCATCGTCGCAGCGCCGTACCGCCATCCGATTCTCATTGCTTCGCTCCAGGCCGGCTGAACTTGACTTGCGTGTGTACGGCGCCGTTCAACACTTCGATGGTGTACGGAATGGGAGGGGCGGTCACGGCGATGACCGGCACCGGCGGAAGTGCGGCCGGCTTTGCGCGCGGTGGACGGTCGGATGGGCCCGGCGCCGGCGCGCGCGCACCGCCGAAGAGATTTGACAACATCGTGCCCGGCGGCTTTGAGATCTCAGTATCCATGGGATTGCGTAATACCAACTGAATACGAGTTTCGTTGCTGGCGAGGCTGAGAATCTCGGCCTGCTCCGGAGTGACCAGCAGATTGACGACCTGCACCTGTTCTGGCTTGCCTGCCTGATCTTTTTGGAAATTCGTGCCTGCCGAAAGGACCTGAATGTCCTGCAGGAGCGTCCGTACCTTCGGTCCGTCGAGTCCGTTGCCTCCGGGCGGAAGCCCTGCAATCAGCACATCCACGCGCATTCCGGGTACGACGAATCCCGCGACGCCAACTACCTCGTTCACCCTCACCGCGCATGCCCTCATTCCGGACGGGATCATCGCAGCCAAACCGCCGCCCGACCCTTTAGGCGACAGACGATTCTCCGTCACCGGCTCGCCGTCGTAGATCGGGGAAACAACACCCCGATTTAGAAAGTCTTCGCGTTTGGGGGTCGCGCCCGCGGGTATTGGACCCAGCCATGCGGCCATTTTCAAGTCGGCGTCTTGAATCAGCGTTCCAGCTACAAGATCGCGGGCCGCCACCACGAGATGCGCGCTCGGCGGCGGCTTTCCGGGGGTCGCTCGGGCGCCAACTGCCCGGTAGACCAGATAACTGGCGCAGGCGGATAGTATCAGCGCGCACAACAGAATAGTCAATACTCTTCGGTTCATTCGGAAATACTCTGCACCACGGCTTCCGACGCAGCCGGAGTGCAATTCGATGCCCATGGCCCAAAGTGGATGAAAAATCGCCGCCCTGCCAGGAAATTCAATCAGTTAAACAGCCGCTCATATTCGATGGTGTGGACAACTGCTTCCAGTCCTTTGCAAAGTAGTATCTCCACGAAGACACCGGACGTTGCCGAAGCCCGCCCCCAGCCGGTGTCGCTGACGCAAAGTCTGCCTGCCCCTCGACTTCCCGACGTACTTCCAAACCACGTGAGAGTATCCCCCGGCCAAAGGTACTACTCAGCTTGGAGAATTCAACGAGCCCATCTTGGCTTTCGGCAATTGCAGAAGCGTGTGGGCCGCGGAGTCGCGTAGGCAGACCCAGGATCCGCCACGAAGTCCGATCTATTATGAAGGCGTTCCTCACAAGGGCGCTGGTTTTTGCGTTTCCTTGTGTGGCGGTCGCTCAAATCGCCAGCCTACAGATTAAAGTCCTCGAAGGCGAGGGCGCGGCGCATCCAGCGGGCGCGCACATTTCCCGGCCGCTCACGGTGCAGGTAGCGGACGACATGGGTCAGCCGGTAGCGGGCGCGGCGGTGAGTTTTCAGCTTCCGCCGGAAGGTCCCAGCGGCTTGTTCTCGAACGGCTTGCGCACGGATTTAGCCATTACCGACACGGCTGGCCGCGCCACCATCCAGTCCATCCAACTGAACCGGACCGGCGGGCAGCTCCCCATCCGGATCACCGCGGTCAAACAGCTTACACGGGACCTTGGCGAGGGATTACATGCGGTCGTACAGGCCCACGGCCGCATCGTCGCCTTCCTGTACACTAGCGACAACCGGCCCACTCCAGTCGCGCCAGCGGAGCCAGCCCCAATGTCTACGCCGTCCCTGCAGGCAGCACCAGGCGGGCCATCCGCGGAGCGCTCTGCTGAAATCACGCCGACGACGGCCAAGATGGAGCCGCGAAGCAGCAGGAAATGGATCGTGTTGGCGGCCATCGTAGCGGCCTGTGCCGGCGCCGCGGCCGCTGTGGCGGTGAGCCGCGCCACCAGTTCGAAGTCTTCGTCGACTGGCCTTGGCTCTACACCCACCATTGGCGCCCCCACGATCACAATAGGGAATCCGAACCCATGATGACGACGCCCAAGCCAGTCGCGTTGTTCCTGTTATGCGCAGCGGTCGAGTGCGTGCTGGCGCTGCCCGCTTCCGCTCAATTGTCCTTGTTCACGGTGCAAGGCGGCGTGCAGACACCCGTCGGCGAGTCATCCGATTTCGGCTCA